>Ga0114981_10001268_pt1 | contig 16495 bp, 9 predicted proteins | sample S_140806_MF_Meta_FD_87028 | JGI IMG/M metagenome (GOLD analysis project Ga0114981, IMG submission 87028) | Freshwater microbial communities from Lake Simoncouche, Canada to study carbon cycling - S_140806_MF_MetaG | ecosystem: Environmental > Aquatic > Freshwater > Lake | place: Lake...
CTGCGGTCCCGGTAGATGCGGGTGGTGGTGGTGGTGGTGGCTGACTGCATTTTGATTTTTTCGATGCTGCCGCCGCTGAGGTTGTTGCTTCAATTTCAGGGGCTGGTGTGGGCAGAGGCCTTGTCCTTTTATTGACACCTCCTTTGATTCCAGTGGACATTCGTGGTGGTGGTTTTTTGCTTTGGCTGCTTGTATTTATCGTAGAATTCCTAAAAAAATATTATAGTTTCTGTTCTATTTTGGTTAAATTCTTTTTTTATCTTAAATATATTTAATGCGTAGTTTTAGAACGTTGTTGGCGGTTTTAATTTGGTCATATTTTTTGCTGATAAACATCACCTAATAAATATATTATATATATACATATATTTGATCAATTAATTACATCACTCAGCATTCAAAATAGTTTGCCCCGTATTTCCAAAAGGTGCTTCCTTGACCGCAAACCTTTACATAAAAACATTGACAATTCTCGTTTTGTACCATACTCTTTCCTATGCAAGGTTTGCATTTGACGCTGGTAACCTGGCACTGAAGCCTAAATTGCGACTGCATTAGCGACATTCCTTTGGGGCAACCAAGACTCACGCATGAGCACTCATCATTATCCACGGCAAACCCCGGCGGACACTTTAAATTCCGCGGACAGCATTTCGCAGATGAACCCAGGGCCCTAGTGCCAGGGGGACATTGCTTTGGAATATCCAACCCATTGCATTCAAATCCGGGTGGACACTCGTGGCATGTTTCGTGCGCGAGAAGGAGACTGTCTTGATTGCTTGGCCACTGACCAGCGCTGCACTTTCCACTTACGATATGCGCCAAAATGACGCCAATGAAATAAATGTAAAAGTGTGACGGTTTTGTGTTCATGAATCTAAAATGGATGGTGATATCTGCTGCTGCTGTCAGTTGTCGGATGGGTAATTCTTGCTGCTCGCGTTTGTGGTATTGCTGCGTTTGCATTTGTACTCTGCGCATGTGCTATAAACATGCCTTGTGTTGTTGATGCCATCCGCGTTTTCCTTGATACATCATCGCATTCAGCTTTGGCTAATTCATTTACAACTTTGTCTGCGTTTTCTCTTAGCGATGGGGCCCATTGTGCCCCCCATTTTGTCCAAAATGTATAAGCCTGTTTTAACCATAAAATTACCGTAGACTTTGGGGGGTTATAGGCTCTGGGGTTTGTTTTTTTGTAATTTGCCAGCATTTCATTTAAGGTGGAGAGCCCAACATCAAACCAATGTGAGTCACTGTAGCATTGTAGCGCCTTGTTTGCTATGGCGTCCGGCGAAGCTTTGGCGTTGCCACTTGACCAGCCACTTTCACCACACAAATAATCTGCGAATTCATCATGACCTTTTTGTTGGATTTCAGGAGGCATTATCTTTGTGAGCGATTGTACCCTGTGTATCAAGCTTGACACAACATCCGATATTTTACCGAATGGGGACAACGTGCCCCCGCCCATGGCGGGCCCTTTCATTAACAAGGACTTGAGCGTGTCAGTCAATGTGTTTTCTGAGTCGTGGCTATGAACAATGTGCTCTACTATGGTGGATGATGATGATGATGGCGTGGCGTGTGTGCGCGGAAACATATCTTCTAAGGGAAATACGTCGGCTATGCCTGGAAACGTTAGGTTCAGCACAGATCCGCTGATATCAGCAATGCCAATTCTATCCACGTCCATACCTAAAAACTTTAACCAGTGACGGTAATATGCAGCCTGCTGCTTGGGAAGGTACGAAAATGCCGTCTTGGTTGCGTATTCAGCCAATGCAATTCCAACTCCTGCATATTGCTTGTGAAAAAACAACCATTTCATGGCATGCCAAATGGTTTTTATTTCGCTGAGCGCCGACTGGTCGTTGTGGGTATTGGAAACAGATATAGAAGAAGGTTTTTTGGAAGAATGCAATCCAAAAAGAGACATCATTTGTGATGGTTGTTGGACTCGTTTCTTGGGGTACCTCTTCATCATAAATACAACGTGCATGTCGTAACGTTAAACAAAGAAAAAAAGCGTGGTCCTTTTTGTAAACTAGATGCCAGTGAAAAGAGTTGAAGCGATGGCTGTGACACTCTTTTTCTTTTTAATTGTTCAAAATTTACTTCAAACTGTCAACTGTCAAAACTGCTGGAATGCTCCAAACGCTTACCCCCCCGATACATCTGACCTTCCGTTGTGCGGCAACGGCATTTTAGATCCAGGGGAAGTATGCGATGATGGTAATAAGGTGGGGGGTGATGGGTGCAATGCGTGGTGCTCTGCGTTTGATGCCATGACTGGCACTTGTACGCTAGCCGGCCGAAATTCCCACTGCCCATTTGGGAGAACCGTGATTGGTAGCCCCTCCCAATCTATTTTTTGCGACCTTCGTAGTATTGACGCGTCCCCAGATGGAAAATATGTCGTATTCGCGGACTCTGGAACTTTACTGCGCATGAATCTATTTACTGACCAAGTTTCCAGCAGTATTTCTATCTTGCCAGCGAGCATATCTCAGGCATTTTCTCCGGTTTGCTCTTTGGCGATACTTGAAGCAGACTCTTCTATATTAGTGCATGAATGTACTCGCCAGCGTTTTTTGCTTTTAAGTTCTGATGGTGGGGTCTCCTCACTGGTCGTGGACTTGGGATCCATTTTACGGCCATTTGTTGTCAGAGGAGCAAAGGCGACGTATTATGACAAGAAGGCTAGGAAAGCGATTGTGGCTGGAATTCCTACTGCATCATATTCAAATAGTGGCAATCAAAATTGGTGTATTCTCGTGTATTCCATGGACATACCTTTGCAGGCAAACTATTCTTTTTCCTCAGTTAATGGGGCTGAAGCCGCCCAGGTACTTGCAAGCATACCTTGCGTGGCATACAACGTGATGGAGCGGGCCACACTTTATCCTTCATTTTCAGTGCAGGGTATGCATCCTAAGTATGTTTCACTGGAGCCGTGTATGCAAATGCACATGCCAAATTCCATGTGTTATGTTTTGTACATGGAAAGAAACGACATGCAATTTCTTCGTGCATATATTCCAGTCGCGGGGGGTGTCAATATAGCATATGTAGCATCTACAAACATAATGAATAATGCTTTGGGCCATCCCATCGTCAAATACGGATCAAGAAACATGGTTTATACATCTATAGGCACGTGTTTTCATTCAAAAAGTAATATCATAACCAGCCAGGGGAGAATCCCACCAACCGTTACCCTTGGAAATGCATGCAAGAACGTTCCGACTCTGGGGCTAGATTGTTTTACCCCGCTAAACAATCCTTTTATAACGGAAATTATGACTTCGCCATATTTACTCGCTGATGGCCTCTCGGTGTCCCATACCCATAATGACCTCTCTCAAATATTTTCGTCTAAATGCAAACCTCTGAGTACATCCCAAAGTTCGCTCAATGGTATGGTGAATGCTTCGGGCGCTATGCTATACAAAAACATCTTGCAAAGTACATATGCAAATACGACTCCGGTTGATTTTGTTGAAATCCCAGGTGTTATGGATGTCGTTTATATTACTCCGACTTCTATAGGCCTCATTTCAACAAAGAGATTTACTTTTTATGATAGAAACAATGCTGGCTATTGCAGGGCTACGGATATCATCTATTGTCAAAAAGGTTATTTTGGTGATGTGAAAAAGGGCGCGTGCTTCGCGTGTTCAAACACATCCAGCCCAGGTTATGGGAGTTCCGTGGCGTGGCAAATAGTTTGTGGAACAGGGTCTGGTACAAGTAGTAGTAGTAGTAGTAGTAGCAGGAGAAATTTACTATCCACCACAGAAAGTGCTCCCTATGAACGATTTTCTACGGTGATTACGCGAGACGTAAGTGAGACTCACGTCACTGCATCAGTGTGCGCTTTTTTGACGGCAAACGGACTGCCTTGCTCCACTTCCACAGCTATGACCCCTTTACAGCAGTATAACATGGCAGCTGATGCTGCTGATAGTGGCTTCTTCTCAAGCTCAAGTGGCGGAGAAACAACGCTTATACAATGTCTAATAGCAGACGCGGAAAAAAATACAGGCAAAAGGCTATTTAGGTCCAATGCTGCAGAGTACAGCGCAACTTGGGTGTCTACAGGAACCAACCTTCTGGCGGCTTCTTCAAATTTGTCCTCATTTAATCCAAGAAGTGTTCCCCGTCGTCATGATAATGATAGTTCCTCTGATGCATTGGTACTATATGAAGAAGAATACTTAAACATATCAAATAAATGCAAGTGGGGCGTTCCTATAAGTGGCGCAATCAGCGGATGGCTCAGCTGCTCTATTCCATATTTTGTAAACGTGACATCACAAGCAGCAGCAGCAGGGGGTGTAAACAACAAGAGTGGGGGTGGTGGTACAAGAAGAAGGCGTTTACTTCAACAAAATACTGCTACATTGCAAGCTTCAGATTCAAGCCTCATAGAGCATCAGGGGTTGAGTATGGCTTCTGCGACGGCTATTTCGTGGAATAATGTCATAGCAGATTCTCAGTTCTCTCAAAACGTCAACAAAATTAACGCCGATAATGGAAATGGCGATAAGCAGCAATCGTCGGAGTTTCCTATTTGGTTAGGAGTTGTCATTGGGGTGGCTGGGTTAGGTATAGTCCTTGGACTATTTTTTGTACTTTATCGAGGTAAAGGAATCAAAAAATCAGACAGTAGTAGGAAAAATGGCTGACGTATTGGTAGATTTCCCCTTTAAAATTTCACCAAGAATATTCATCAGCATATTGCAGTCTCTTATTATGTCCTCTTCTAAGCTTGCATCCCAAGGCATTGCCGGCGAAAATACAAGTCGTATAACAGCACCACCCCTTCTGGAAACGTGTATGCTTGATTTGGCAAGTAGCGTTGTTTTCGATACAGCTGCAGGAGGCTTCTCCTCGTCGGTCATGCGTGGAATTCGGTCCCATTTAATATCTCTTAGCTCTATTACATCGCAAACATCGCCAAAGTGCAAGATTCCTGTGCACCAGTTCGCCGTTTGATTTGCCAAGTAACAGCAGCAACTACTATCAAAAAACAACGCCTTCCCTAGGCATCCTTTAAGAACTATCATGTAAATTGTGGTTGAAACGTCTTCAATATTTAATCCACTTATGAGTTCCCAGTCAGGGATCATGGACTTCATGGAACGGACTCCTCTGAAATCTACCCTTGATCTATTTGAACATAAGACAAAATTTCCCGAGACAGTGGAAAGAGATTCACATGCGCTGAATGATCTCTTCAGTACTTTGGTCTTTGAAATATGCTGGAAACATGCTAAGTTTAGCTGATACGGTGTTATGCACGATCCACACATATTTTGCACCCGAACTGCAGTTTTCGCGTGGGGGCTAAACATTGGCTCCATTTGGAGAGGGTGAAAGGACACTGTTATTTGTGCGGGCTTTTCTCCGTCGGATAGATAAAGCCTTAAATCTACGCAGGTGGCATCCTTTTCTCTGTTATCGTTTTCTATCCAACAAGTTTCACAATTCCAGCGGTCTACCGTAATTCTTATCTTATCTGAAAAAAGCGGCATAGTGCTGGAAAATTCGGGAGGTCTTAGTTGCACGTCTGTCATATTTCGAGGATGTGGGTAGTTTACAAGCGATAAACGTAAAAATTCTAGTCTTATTCCGCTGGACGGGGACAAAATACTGAGTTGCATTAAAATAGAGTATCCTGATGTTGTTGGTTGGTGGGAATGGGTATCGCTGGAAGAAGAAAAGGCTGCGCTGTCTTCACTTTCAGATTTCATTAAAAATTCACACTTGCTCTTGCCTACATGCTTTCGTCTTTTCGCGGAATGCAGGGTGATCGGCGGCGTAAAAGAGATCATCAATATTTTGGGTCGGTGGTGGTGGTGGCGGGGTCTCACCTTTTATGAAGGTATACCTAAAATACAATTTTTGGTGGCGGTGTTCAGGCTCTTAGGATGGTGGTGATAGGTGTTGCCCGTAAACACGCGGTGACGCTTTTCTGTTTTTTTATTATTATGTATATTGGACGCAAGCTCGTGTGGTATATAAACAATGAACATTAATAATAATAATAATAATAATGGTGTGAGGGCTGTCCCTGTGGCCTCTTCATCATCATTTCTTACCAATAGTAGTAGTAGTAGTAGTAGTGTGCCACAGTCGTCGTTGGACGTTTCCGCGCCATCCCATAATAACAAAGGGCCCCAACAACAAGATTTACGCTTTAAATTTGACTTGCCATCTAACATTGCAGATGATGACGTTGTCCTTGTGGAAAATATTCTCAGTGCTGTGCAAAGTTTGGGCACAGAAGATTCCCCACTATGTGTGAAGTATAAGGTAAAGGTGGTGGCAAATGGATATATTCTTGGCGCGTGTCTGCCTTCCGCAGATGTTTTTGAGGTTGATTTGGACGATCTGCTTTTTGTCAAGTCTATAAGCCCATCCAGAATTGACTCAGTATGCATAGCAAAAAACACAGCTCAAGGATCGACAGAATTGCTGGTAAAAATTCTCGATCATAAGCAGCGCATAATGATCACACGCTCGACTTCATTTTCAGCCACCAGAAAGCGAAAATTTAATTCAATTCTCTGACTCTAAACCTTTCTTGTGGTATGATGACATGGCCGCGTGTGTTTTGTGCGCGACATGCATGTGTTTCGTGCGCGACATGTGTGTGTGTGTGTGTGTGTGTGTAGAATGCGCTGACGTCAAATCAGCGGCATTTGCCGAATGTCAAGTTTTATTATATTTTCACCTTCGGTGATGCTTTTGGCTCTAATTTTGAACACAACCGGTAACAATACTTGAAGTGGCAGCAGCTGATTTAATATTTCCATTTTTGGTAAAAGCTGCCTATTTTGATATGTGATTCCCATTCTCATTAAGTACAGTAGGCTGCATATGAATTCCCTGCATCTGGCCGAGTTTTGCATTTGCTTGGTAACACGCATACCTCCAAACAATATAAGTAAACTCGTGATGCTTTCGGTGCAGCTGTCAATCACATTCTCCACGTTGATTCCCAGTCTCATTGAATATCTTCTATTTTTTCGGCAATGGTACTCTACTTGAGAATAAATTAAAATCATATTGGGTCTCGTGCATCGGTGGTCGTGTGATGCTTCGCGTAGGGCTTTAGAAAATAGAGCTGAAATTTTTGTGTCATAGCGTTTTTTTTCTTGCATCATACATTGTTTGGTTTTATCAGAGTCTAATATTTCTCTCACAGTACACTCCACCGTTTCTCTGAGTTTGCTACCACCGCCAAACAAAACCAGAACTTTATTAGGACCTCCCCCACCAACCTGCATTTTCGCATGATTAGCTTGATGTTGATGGGTTTGCCCCTGTTGTATGCGGTGGTGGCTACACGGCTCTGCTGTTCTTTCACTTGCACTTCTCTCTGCCATTAACTCTCCTTCTGCAATTACGCATCCAGTGATACTGCATACTTTTTCTAAATGGAGCGTTGTGATTTCTGGACACTCTCCTTTATAACAATTGTGCTCTTTTCCACACCAGTCACATACACAGAAGCCAGAATCTAGCTGATTCCATTCATGACTGCAGCCAGGATAACCCACTGGCAGTAAAAAGCCCCGTCCTTCATTGGATATGATCTCGTATATTTGTTTCATTATGACCTGATCCTTGTTTTTACCGACGTTGATGCCCCCATATCTCGTCATAGCTCGGAGCGACATACCCTTGGTTTGTTGACTATTTGTTCTTATATTTCAAAAAAGCGATTGTTTATTTTCTTTCTTTTTATATCACCGACGAGGGTATTTAGAGTGGGGCCATGGTATAGTGGAATTTGCATCCACCGCAAGGATAATAATAATATAACATTGACGTTATCTCGCTATTTTTTGTTTTGGCCTTGCCTGGTCTGGTTGAATTGGTTTCGTGGGCGTTTGTTTGCTGTGGGTGTCGTTCTCCGAGCGTTTCTGTGACGTGTGCTTGTTTTAACCTTGAGATCAAGATATGGAATGTCTGATACACGTCCTCTATATTTTGGTGCGCTTTGATCACTCTCATAAACTCCCTATCGGAATTTAAAAAAGAAATTACCCTTGAAAGTTTCAACTTGTCTTCCACATCCGTGGGTTTTAACCCTTGCAGCATGCATAATATTCGGTTGTATAATTTATAACAGCATCCGTTTATCAGCAGTGGCGTTAAGTCTCGCATCAATTGACTTTCAAGTTCAGTATCACAAATCACGTTTCTGCACATTTGATTGGCTCTTATACTGTGACATGCGAGCATGTGGCTTGACTGGTGGGCTACAATGGACATTTGTGCAACTGACTCTGCCTCTCTTTCAAACCCCATTTCTCTACTCTGTTCAGCCCATACTTGGATGGCATTTCCTAGAATATCATCGCCACTGTCATCCCTACTGGAAGAAGAGGAGGCTGGTATGGACTGTGGTGATGTCATGATGTTGACAAATGTGTTAAGGTGGGTGGGTGACGTGAAAAATAAGTTGCTATTCAGGCCACAAGGGTTCATGTACTCGCGTATATGTTTTGTGCGCGCGGCAGGTGCTATATATTATGCGGCTGGTCTCTAAAATAAATTTTTAGACCTGCATATTCCATGCGGTCTGTCTCTCAAATAAACTTTTATATCTGCAATCAGAGTCTTTTTTCATCAAAGTTTTATTCTCAAAAAAATTTGGTGTAGGCACTCACAAAGGTTTTCACACCTTGCGGAGGGCTGCTAACACTTATATGAGAAACGTGAACGTTCACTGACTGTCCAACAGCATATGCCGCACGATCATTTCCAATTTGTGAGCTACCGAAGAATGCGATGGACGTTGTTCCTGTTTCTGTATGTTGCTTAAATAGGACAACCACAGTACCTTCGGTCATATCCTCGTCCACTGGAACATTTAGCGTGCAAACTAGTACATCATCCGGCTGCACATCAGCACCTTTTATTTCACCTTGTCTCCCAGTTTGAGTGTAGAATGATGCTTCATTTTTCCATTCCTGAAACGCTGATATCTTGACGTAAACGGTAGATCCAATCTTTACAGCAGCATCTTCAGTTTTATAGGGGTCTAATGTCGTGTTGTCTCCGTTTGATTTCAAAATGTTGTATTGCCCGCATATCTCATCATACTTCGTAACTATACCTGTCCATTCGTTGTTATGATGTATCAGCACCCCAGGCCTGTCAAAAATGCATAGCGGTCGTATGTCTATGTTGACCCTCCCGTCCAGAAATGATAATGGCGCGGCTTCGTCGTTGTCGCTACCCTCATTTGTTATGATTTGGTGTGGGGCCGTTATATTCACCGGCACAGCTTGGTTAGATCTAAGCAGCCAAAACACGCCATTGTTGCTCGTTTTCACAGATCCAAAGGATCCATCAGAATCAATGCGAACTGGAGTCCATTGAGCATGCGGCAGGCTGTATCTGACACAGTTGGTAGGAAGCCTCCTTTCTTCTATATTAAGAATTTTTGCAAGTTGATATCTAGGCGCTGCAGGTCCCAGGTCCTCTATCATTCCCGATGATATGGGCGCCTGGGTACCCACCACAGAAACAAATGAAGATGCAGCGGGTAGCAAAATAGGCCGACTAAGAAGCCTTTTTCCAGACGAAACGACAGGAGGGCATATCAGTCCATGGTGCATCACGGGGGAGGGTAGTCCAATAAACAATTCCTTGGAATTGATCATCCTGTCTGGGACACAATTGTAGTAAAATTGCTGAATCCACTGACCAACCACAAGATGCCTGCTTGCCTGGGATGGTTGGTTTCCGCACAGGCTCGATACTAGCAACAACCAGCGAATGTCCACGCAAACGGAGGCTCTACGTGCCTCAGTCATGACTACGCGAATTGGACTTAGCTCTAAATTTTCCATATAATTGGAATTTCCAGGAACCTTGTTCATCCAAAAATTTGGCAAACTGTCTATATCTCCAAACATTGAAGGCCACGCAAATTGCTGATTGGCATTGCAAATCATCATAGTCTTTATAATTTCTCCCCCACTTCCATTTTCATGGATCTGGCAATCCTCTGCCAAAACAAAGCTGAATTGCTTGAATAACGCTACTCCAACAGACTCGCAAACCATAGAATCGAATGACATCCCAGGGTCTTGGACAATGCAACCTAGGCTCGGGTGGGTGATGTACATGCAACTTCCTAGCTCTGTGAGGTTTCCGCCCCGCTTGTCCAGTGGGGCTCTGTTAACCAGCTTCTCGCCATTCGTAATATCTTGTATCCAAGTTTGAAGTGTAGGACAATGCGCAGCGTCGCCCGTTCGAAGCCACGTTTTCAAATCTTGCAGCGTGGTATGGTCTGGGACTCCTAACTTTTTGCAAAATAACTGCATTAGAATAAAAAAGTCAAGCCGCAGCATATGCTCCATCGTGTCGCCCATTATCCACGGTGCTATGGCAGGGGATGTGCTTTCAGTCATCATTCTAAGGGAAGCCCCCTCAATAGCATGCTGATGGCCCTTTTTAAGTCTTCCAGCGTCAATGGTTTCCTGAATTGAGGTTGCCAATAGAGAGCTTGCCACGCCTCTTGCTTTTGAAATTTGTAAGCATCTGGGCCTCTCCCCCTGATTAAACATATCCGGGTTGATAATATCTTTGCTCAATTTCAATTGAGCATAAAATACCTGAATGATTGCCTCTAAAACTGGAGAACTTGGAAGCTTCCCGAGCATTCCAGTCCATTGCATAAATCCAGCCACAACAGTAGTACACATACTTGAGAAAAATATTGGTCTGGCTTCAGCAATTACCCTTGCGGAATATGCGTCGTCTGCTGCAGATGATGAATCTTGCACTCCATTTCTTTTGTCTCTTTTAGCGATGGCGGGATTGGCAGCACGTCTTTCTGCAGCCTTTTTCTTTTTTTCGGCATCGTTGGGATCAAGCGAATCTGCCGCCGCAGAGACGCTCCTGGAAACTGTTACTAATGTACGAAAACGCTCTCTTGACAAATTTCCTACGCTGTTACTGCATAACACCCAAAATCCATATACCACATGTCTGTACTCAACGGGAATTCTGGCCTTTGTTTTTTCATTTTCCCTAGTTGTCTTGAAGATATTTACGTCGTTCGAGGTTGTGTTTCTTGGTATAAGCCAGGTAATAGCCTGCATACAATTTTGAGATTGTGGGTCATTGGCAGCCTTCAATTCAGTCGAATACTTGCGACCCATAGTTTCAGTGACACTGTGAGTTTGAACTGTTTCCGTTCCCAAATATTCTGTTGTGTTGCATACCTCTTGCATTAATCCGAGTTCCGAACTTCTTTTCAGCTCACAAATGAGTTCCTTGCTTAACTTGAATCGATTGTCGTACACACCTATCCCAGTAACTGACTTGTAAATGCTGATGCACGTGTCTGCACCTGACCCGTTACGCTTACTGTAAATTTGACCAATTGTGCCGCCCATTTCTGAGCTGGAAGGGTCTTTAAATAATCTACGATAACTTCCGCCCCCATCCCTAACAACTATTGTAGCCCCTATTCCATTACACGCTCCTCCAATAACAGACCCGTGATAATTTAGACATAGCATTATGTCTGACACCAACATTTGCATGAGAAGAAAAATGTTGTCTGGCCGAAGATTCCACGCCATAGAATTGCAAGAGGTGATTGTGTGGTTCAGAAGTCTCAAAGCTTCGTGCGTTCCACATCCCAGTCTTTTTCCTCCCCCTTCCACTTCCATCAGCTTTTTAAACGTTTCTCTGCATTCATGAGCAGAGATAGACCCAGATGCGTGCTCTATGAATTTCCCGTATTGAGCCACTCTTTCGTTTGTGTAAACGTCGCTTCCCATTGAGCGCGTAAGTGCCAAGCCAAATCCAAGCCTCAAAAAACCCTTCAGATATCCAATCCTCTGAACGTCCCTGTCCCCTCTAATACCTATAATATTTTTTTCGCACTTCACTGCCCACGACGCATCTCCGTTGGATAACATGGGTCTGTCCAGGGTAAAATCATTTCCACAGACAATACTTTGACTTTCGCCTAATGAGAGCAACTCTTCATTTTCGTCATCCAAGCTACTGCCACCTTCAATAACACCGTCATTGCTGTTCATTAGGTCTATGCCCAGCGATTTCTTCAAAATGTCAAGTGTCACAGATGCTGGGAACGAGTGTGTGTGGGTATAAAATTGAAAGAGGGAAATTTGTGCTTCCAAATGTAGAGGCACCATCACTTTCATCGCAATGCTGCACCTTGGATAACCTCTTTCGCCACCTTCCCTGGCCTGGTATCCAAATGGTACTAAAACAGTTACCTCTTCATCTGCATTACCTTCACCGTCCTCGTCCTGATCTCCCCCCCCGCCATCAACTCCCAAAAGAACGGAAGACATACTTCGCTTGCTGGATGGGGCTGCCTTTCTCTTCTTTTTCCTTTGCGTTTTTGCCATTGCCTTTTCAACATCTTCGTCATATCTCATACAGCCTGAAATGTGTGTGGGATCAACGCACTCCCTGATTTTTTCAAGCTCTCCAAACCCTTCAATAGTCACCACGTCACACCACCCATGCTTTGCGAAAAAATGGTTTCTCACCCAGTCCACTGATGTCTGAACGCTAAACAGCCTAGTAAAGGAATGCGAGCTTGAAATGTTGATCCAGTCCACCCTGCTTGTATCATGTGCCCGAAAAACCTCCAAATCCGTATACTGTCTACCGTGTCCCTCCACTGTCAATCCCTGCCGTACATGAGTCGCTAGCGTGTTCCATGCTGTTCTCCTCGCGTCGGCATATTGTGCGTCAATCCCCCTAAATTTCAGCTGAAGAGTATTGTATACAGCTTTTCTCAACGAAAAGGCTAATGGTGATGATACCAATAAAAATAGATAATGCTCCGTAATTTCCTTTTCTTCTTCGTCGACTCCGTTAGCAGGCTTCATGGTCTTGGCCTCGTGAATTCTTATCTGTATATCGACTTCTTTCAGCACTACGCTGCTCCCGTCCTCCCTCGCTTGTTGTTGAGTAAAAGTGAGATCAGCGCCCACTTCACCGTTGCATGCTTCATCTTGGATGATCGAGTATTTTTCCCCTTTTTTGCCTTTGAAACATTTGAGTCCATTCAAACCCTGTATGTATGCCCCTTCTTCTCCTTTCTCAATGCATGATACGGCATTGTTGATAGCCCAAATAGCTTTTTGCGCGAGCTGTGGTAACGCTGTTTTGTCCAAAAGTTCAAATGCTACGCAGAAATGGGGCGCTGCGAATTGTGATTCTGGTATGAAGCGACCTTCGACTCTCAAGAGACCCCTCGCAATGTCCGAGCGTCGGTGTACCTTTCTCGATAAACAATGATGGGGTTGGCTCGCCTCGCCCATGGCGGACATTCCCAGCGTCAATTAATTGTGCTGCTTTTCTTTCAATCAATATATAAGAGGAAATCTAAAATTAAATTTTTGAGCCACGCAACGTTGGTATATTAATAATACCATTTTAATATTTTTTTGAAGAGTGGATGCCCTCCTCCGATAAAACGTCGGCGGCGAAGGAGGGCTTTTTCAAAAAAGCTAAAATAACAATTCACAAGGGAGCGCCGTGGGTGGCGACCTCATTCTTTGTATTCTTTGGAAATTTGATGCTTGTAGACTGCTGCATATCACTCTGGTGGCTTACTTTTTTCTGGGCTGGTGCATGCATCTTTATTGCCGTTGATGCTGCTGTGATCGCGATAGACCTGAAAGTGTCGGAAAAACGCGCAGAAGAGCTCGCCAATCAGCTTGCAGTGCAAAAATCAATATCCTCTCAGACGTTGAGGAAGTTGGACGAAAATCACACCCTCATATTGGAAGTCAGGACAATGCTCGCGCATAATAATCACGCGTCATTTCAATATGCGTCATATCAATCGCCCCAAAAAAATGACCATCGCCGTGTAAGGCAACCGTCTATCAGTGATGTTGGCTCTGTGCGATGCCACCATCGAGATAAAGATGCTTCTGGTATAGCTAAGCCTGCATCTTTCAGTGATATTTATGCTGAGCTTGCCCTTGAAAATGAAATGTTGGCTGTGGGTCTAGACATAGGAGAAAAAAACATTGTGCATTGCGGATCTCAATACTCGAGTACTTCCTCTCTCCAGTAAAAAAAAAAACGACCCAGGGTACATAATGTCAAGTTGCTATGTTAGCACAAAAACTGTAGATGTTTGCCGGGGGAGGAGGAGGAGGGGAGAGAGAATCAGTGATAATCCCTGCTCCTGCAGTCACGGTAACTGATTTTGAGGGCTATATTCAGTTCAGAATATTGGACAGCATAGCATATCCAGGCACCTACAAAAAATTTATGCTGGCCCGCAAGGAGCAAGGGGTTGAGTGGGCCGTTCAGATGTCACAGCAAGTCCACACAGTGCAAGGAGCAATACGCGATTTGGAACAAAAAGAGCAAGAACTTAAGACTTCCCCGCTATCAGCCCTGCACATTGTGTGGCAGCACGTCGCTGAAAGTAATTTACCCCCGTCTGACCTCCAGCTAACAATAGCAAACTGTGCCATTTCAAGAAAAACTGCCATCCCCTGCGTTATAATAAAGGGAAAGGGAAGGGGCGCCCAGCCATTTGCGGTAAACAGCAGATTTGCGTCCTTTCTCTACGATTTATGGACAATATACAAGCTTGATATATTGATCAAGACTTTTGCGCGACAAAGAATGGATGAAATAGACCCCGAAAGCAAGCTGCCCATGTCTGATATAGTGGAAGCCTTTCAGGAAAAAAAGGAAGACGTCCAGCACTTCGCCAAAGCCTTTCACAATGCGTATTGTCACGTCTTTCGGTCTGCTGTCAGTGGATTGCAAGCTCTTGTGTGAACAACTATAAAAAAGAAATATTTTGGCCTTTTAATTAGTGTTATTTGTGGTTGGTTGGGTGGTTGGTCATGCGAGGGTATGTGTCTTTGTGCTTGCCAATACTGTCATTTATATTTTTATTGTTATTGTTTCCTGCTATAGCTACATGCTATTATAGTCCTTGGTTCACTGCAACATTAGCGCCTGGCACTCATAATAATAATAATTATAATGTGACTGCGTATATAGTGGGGGGAGGGATACCAAATTATATGGATACGTGGGTTTCCAGGCCGCTATTCATCATTGGCAACTATAATAGTAGCACTGGTCCGTCAAGTCCAGCTGCCCCTGAAGCAGTAACAGGAGCTAGTGGGGCCAAAAGTTTAAGTTTTCCGCTGAAAGGGGAGTGCTTGTATGTTGCAACGGAGAGATGTGTGCTCGCGGTATCTACAAAAAGTGGACTAAAAGTTCGCGCTATAGCAGGAAGCTGCGCTGAGCAGGGAAGGCGAAACGGCCCCCTTATGTTTGCTAGGTTTATGTCACTTTCTGCTATCTCTTCTTTGATGGACGAAGGCCGTTTTTTTATAGGTTTGCTGGACTCGTCTCCTACCAAAACAAGTCTGCTTTTGGCTGACAGCTGGGCTGTGAGCGAAATATGCTCGGTGGACCCCCGCACATTTGACTTATCAATATCCGCTGTTCCACGGGGCACTATGTCTAATAACCTATACAGTGAGGAAGAAGATGGTTTCAAGGAGATTGCTATCTTGGTTTTGGCGCCGTTTTCTGCAAACTTAATTTTGGGCAGAAACGACGATGGTGACGGTGAAAAGGTCATGTTTGGTTCTTCTTTGCTGTGGAAAACATACACCATCATATCGTTAAACTCGTCCAGTTCTCTATTTTACCCGGATAATAACAATTCCGCCGCTAATCCAGAAATTCATGGAGAATTCACCGCGTGTCTTCTTCAAACTACCGCAAATGGCGTTGATGGCGCGCCCACCTATACAGCATATCTTGTGGATGCGGATGGCGCGCTTTGGATAATGGCGGTGGGGTCGACTACTGGAAATAACCGGCAGCTCAAAAAAACGACTAATATATACAAAAAACACATACTCGAGTGGACTGGCGGCGACGATTTTGGTTTCGTTGTTATCAGCAGGCTTTTGTGGCGAGTTTGTGATGCGCTGGATGCCCCATTCATGTGTGTGGTGGGGGTAGACGCGCTTAATTCCCGCTTTATTGATGTATACAGTGGTGGTGGTGGTCGTCGTGATCGTAGTGGTAATTCAAGCATTGACAACAACAACATCAACAACAGCTGTAATTTTCCATGGCAATCAAGCGGCATCTGTGACTTGGGATACGTGTGGATGGCCCAAGAAAATATTTGCGCCCCATCTCCTCCCGGCGGCTACGTTGACATGTCTTTGGCAACGTGGATACCGTGCCCGGTGGGAACCTACAATCCTTTGCCTATGGCAATGAGTTCGCTTGCATGCAGCAGGTGTGGCCCAGGGGCTATAGCACCTTTTCTGGGCTCAGTTGTCTGTTCAGCTTGCAATGATACTCACCCGCTTCAATCAACGTCAGGCTCTAAATGCCTTGAAGCATGCCTAGCCGTTGACGCTGATGCTTGGATCTGCAAATCATGTCCACCTGGATATGAACCCACTAC
>Ga0114981_10001272_pt1 | contig 16472 bp, 16 predicted proteins | sample S_140806_MF_Meta_FD_87028 | JGI IMG/M metagenome (GOLD analysis project Ga0114981, IMG submission 87028) | Freshwater microbial communities from Lake Simoncouche, Canada to study carbon cycling - S_140806_MF_MetaG | ecosystem: Environmental > Aquatic > Freshwater > Lake | place: Lake...
CAAAGGGCAAGAATTGCTGGCGCACTTCAGCGCCTTCTACCAAGGCGACGTGACGCAAGCTCAACCTTTGTTCGCACGATGAAACCGCACACCCAAGCCACCACGCTACACGCCAAACCCAGCGTTAACTTCGCTGACAAACTGGGCGCAACACAGGCGCAGTTAAAGGCTGCAGCTGCGCAGTTGCAACCCTTAAAGCAAGCCTCTAGCCTAGGTGCCGAAGACGTGGTCATCACCCACATCATCAACAGCTTGGCGCTGGACATCCCCGTGTTTGTGCTGGAAACCGGTGCTTTACACAGCGACACTTTGGCTTTGCTCGAGCGTTTGCAAGCGAATTCTCGCGCCTCGATTCAGGTTTACAAACCCCAACACGAGGCGGTCATTGCCTTTGTGAAACACCCAGGTCAACAAGCTATTTTCGAGACCATGGCCAACCGCAAAGCCTGTTGTGGCATTCGCAAGCTTGAGCCTTTGGGACGTGCTTTGCAAGGGCAAAAGGCATGGATCACCGGTTTGCGTCGCGAACAGTCACAAGCCCGCGCCGAGGTGTCTGCCCAAGAGGCTGATGTCACCAACGGCGTGGCCATCACCAAACTCAACCCGCTGGTGGATTGGACTTGGGGTGACGTGTGGCACTACATCGCAGTAAACAACGTGGACTACAACCCCTTGCACGACCAGTTTTTCCCCAGCATCGGTTGCGCTCCTTGCACCCGTGCCATCAGCTTGGGCGAAGACTTCCGCGCTGGTCGCTGGTGGTGGGAAGATGAGACTGCCAAAGAATGTGGTTTGCACGTGAAAGCATAAATATGAACGCAAGAAACAACAACGAACGCCACACCCTCAGCAACGCCCATTTAGACGCGTTGGAAGAGGAAACCATCTTCATCCTGCGCGAAGTGGCTGCCGCCTTTGAGCGTCCTACATTGCTTTTCTCAGGTGGTAAAGACTCATTGGTCATGCTCAAGTGCGCTGAAAAAGCGTTTGGCATTGGGCGCATTCCCTACCCGCTGCTGATGATCGATACCGGTCACAACTACAGTGAAGTTACAGATTTCCGCGACAGCCGCGCCAAAGAACTGGGTGCCGAACTCATCGTGCGAAGCGTAGAAGACTCGATGAAACGCGGTACGGTACGCCTGTCCCGCCCTGACGAGCCTCGTAATGCCCACCAGTCTGTCACCTTGCTAGAAGCCATTGAAGAATTTCGCTTTGACGCCCTGATGGGCGGTGCTAGACGTGATGAAGAGAAAGCCCGAGCGAAAGAACGCATCTTCAGCCACCGCGACAGCTTTGGCCAATGGCAGCCCAAATCCCAACGCCCTGAGTTGTGGAACCTCTTCAATACCAAGCTACAACCTGGCGAGCATTTCCGCGTCTTCCCCATCAGCAATTGGACCGAGCTGGATGTGTGGCAATACATTGCGCGTGAAGCCATTGCCTTGCCTTCTATTTACTATTCCCACCCGCGAGATGTGGTGGACCGCAAAGGTCTGTTGGTCCCTGTCACCGAGCTCACTCCCCCTCGCTCTGGCGAAGAAGTGGTGCAACGCCAAGTACGTTTTCGCACCGTGGGTGATATCACCTGCACCTGCCCCGTGGAGAGCACGGCGGCCACACCTGAAGACATCGTCATTGAAACGCTGGCGGCTGATATCAGCGAGCGGGGTGCCACCCGCATGGACGACCAAACCTCAGACGCCTCCATGGAAAAACGCAAAAAGGAAGGTTACTTCTGATGTTGAGTACCGCTACACACCCCGCCCTGAAGTTCATCACCTGTGGCTCGGTGGATGACGGCAAATCCACCTTGATTGGTCGCTTGCTGGTTGACACCAAAGCGGTGTTGCAAGACCACTTGGCGGGTGTGCAACGCCAAGGTGAAACCGATCTGGCCCTGCTCACAGACGGTTTGTCGGCTGAACGCGAGCAAGGCATCACCATCGATGTGGCCTACCGCTATTTCAGCACCGAACAGCGCAAGTTCATCATTGGTGATGCGCCAGGCCACGAGCAATACACCCGCAACATGGTCACAGCCGCCTCCAGCGCTGATGCGGCTGTGGTGTTGGTGGACGCCACCAAAGTGGATTGGCAGTCTGCCGATTTGTCCCTGCTGCCCCAAACCCGCAGACACAGCCTGTTGCTCAAGTTGTTGCGGGTGCCGACCATCATCTTTGCCATCAACAAACTTGACGCGGTTGACAAACCCGAACTGGCCTTTGTGCACATCGCGCAAGCCTTGCAGCGTTTTGCCGACGATGCGGCCATCGATATCCATGCCATGGTGCCCATGTCGGCGCTCAAAGGCTGGAATGTGGTCAGCACCCTGCCCGATTGGTGTGGCTACAGCGGACCCAGCCTGCTTAGTCTGCTGGAAAACGTCCCAGTCACCCCCAGCGATGAAGAGCAAGAGCTTACTTTTGCAGTGCAATGGGTTGAGAAGTTCCACGACAGTGCCACCACCAGCCAAGGTCGCCGTGTTTATTGGGGACGTGTAGCCACAGGTTTAGCCCAAGTGGGAGACTCGGTACGCGTCTTCCCAAGCGGGCAGCAAGCCATTGTGAAAGAAGTCTTAACGGCGGTACGCCTGCCCACGTCCGTCAGCGCAGGCCACAGCGCGGGCATTGTGCTTGATCGCGAAGTGGACTTGTCTCGCGGCGACTGGTTGATTTCGGGCCACAGCAGCTTGCAGCCCAGCAATCAACTCGACGTCACCGTCGCTTGGCTGGATGACGAGCCTTTGGTGGCGGGCCGCATGTACTGGGCGCTGCATGGTCACCAATGGGTCAAAGCCAAAGTGGCAAGCATTACCGACCGGCTCGACATCCACAGCTTGGAAGGTTTGCCTGCCAACGAGCTGCCAGCCAACGCCATAGGTCGTGTGCAACTGAGTTTCCAGCAGCCTTTACTAACCTTGCCCTACGGCCGTTCCCGCTCTCTTGGCTCCATGGTCTTGGTCGACACGGCAAGCCATAAAACATCTGCCGCCGTCATGGTTCAAGGCTGAGCCAGTCTTTACCCTAAAATGCCTGACATCTTCTTATTAGCCCTTCTCGATTTCTCATCATGACCCACGTAGTTACCGAAGCTTGTATCCGCTGCAAATACACAGATTGCGTCGATGTTTGTCCTGTGGACTGTTTTCGCGAAGGCCCCAATTTTTTAACCATCGATCCCGATGAATGCATCGATTGTGCGGTGTGCATTCCGGAATGCCCCGTCAACGCCATTTATGCAGAAGAAGACGTGCCTGCAGACCAAATGCACATGATCAAGCTCAATGTCGAATTAGCCCGCAGCGGCTGGCCCAGCATCACCAAACGCAAAACCCCTATGGCTGATGCGGATGACTGGAAAGACAAGGCCGACAAGTTGTCAGAACTGCAACGTTGAGCAGGCAAGGTGTTGACACTTTGTCTATGCCTCCCGCCTTGAAAACTGCCCCCATTGAAACCGACTGCTTGGTCATAGGCGCTGGACCTGCTGCGCTGTTTCTCATTTTCGAGTTGGGCTTGCTTGAAATCAGCTGCCATGTTGTGGATGTACTGCCCTTTAAAGGTGGACAGTGCATGGCTTTGTATGCGGACAAGCCAATTTACGATATCCCAGGAACAGTTCGCAGCACAGGGCGTGAATTGGTGAATGCTTTGTTAGACCAAGCAGCACCCTTTAAAGCGCAATTTCACCTAGGACAGCAAGTCACTTCCATTGAGAGGCAAGCAGACGCTCGATGGCTGTCCGTGAGCTCCAACGGTCAAGCCTTTCTTTGCAAAACCATGGTGATTGCAGCAGGTGTGGGTGCCTTCGTGCCGCGAAAATTAGCGCATCTGGACTTGACGCCTTGGGAAAGCAAGCAGGTTTTTTATGCCCCCACTGAAAGCGTGGTCCATCAACACATTGTCATTTATGGCGGCGGCGAAGAGGCGGTGCAGGCAGCCTTGACTGCTGTGGCGATGAAGCCTTCAAGCCTGACCTTGGTTTACCGCAGAGACAAACTCGAGGTCCAAGAGCACTTGCTGGTGGCCTTTAAGCAAGCGGTACAAGAGGGTCATATTCAATTCAAAGTGGGGCAAATTCAAAGTCTGTCGCAGTCCCATCTGTCATTGGTAAGTGCCAATGAAAACTCAGAGCAATTTGCCTTTGACCAGTTGTGGGTTCTGCAAGGCTTGTCGCCTCAGTTAGGCCCTGTTGCCGATTGGGGCTTGGACATGCAGAAAAAACAAATCAAGGTCAACACGGAGAACTTCGCCACCAGTGTGTCTGGTATTTTTGCTATTGGAGACGTCAATACTTACCCTGGCAAGCGCAAGCTGATTGTCAGTGGCTTTCACGAGGCCACGCTGGCCGCGTATGGGGTTGCAGAGGTGGTTTACCCAGGACAAAAAATAGCGCTCGAATACACCACAGCCTCACCACGCTTACACAAGCTCTTAGGTGTGACAGACCCCTTAGCCTAGCGCAGCTGAAAATAGTTTTTTCGAACCACCCGTCGCTCGTTCATAGGGATTTCAGACAGCTTTTCTTTGAAGCCCTTCAGGTTGTAATTTGATTGCCATGCTATGGGCTTGAGTGTGCCCACCACAATCAACCATTCATCAACCACTTCCTTGCTATTGGGATAGGACGGCTGCCAAAAGGACTCCAAGCTATAAGAGTGTTTGGCTTTGTGGCTTGGGATGCGGGTGAATTCTGAAATGTGGTGATGGGTATCAAAGCTATTAGGAAATATTTGAACCATGTTTTCCCCGTCCAAATGGGGATACCAAGCAAAAATACTGACATACATAGGCGCACTGGGTTGCAATTCAATCTGCATTGCTTCACCCTCGCGGTAATTTTTCTTATTGAGTGTGACCTTGACATCAAAATAAGGGTTGGTCTTGGCCTTGGGGTTGGCAATGTCAACTACCAAGGTCACTTTGCAAACACTGGCCCCATCTAGCACCTTCACGCTCTCTGATACTTTCTCAGCGGTGCGGATATTTCCATCCAAAAAAACCCAGGTGTTTTTGTTCATCTCGCAGGAGGCTGTAGTGTCGCGCCCCGTGCTTTGTTGGCAGGTGAGTTTTTCTTCCGAGGTAATTTGCTCACCTACGACCAAACTCAAAGCATTGAATTTGGCACGCTCGGCTGCCAAGTGACAAGCTTGATTGCGGGACGTTTCAGGGCCGAAATGGTATTCGCCTTGGGTATCTAGCACCACCGCATGAACGCTGCTTTGCGACAGTGCAAGAAACAAGCAGGCAAGACTTACAAACCACGCTAAGCGCGAGGTGCAAGCCGGCATCATGGGAAGACCGCCTTTTGTCTATCCCCCATCAACTGCGGTTGCTGGCGTCGGTTCATGGACAAGGCTTTTTTGTCTACCCTTTGCGACAGGTAATCAATCAATTCACCATGGGTAACGCTTTGATTGCCATCGGTGTCGGCTTGACCCGCAAGACCTCTGACCAAGAAATAGCTGAAGATGCCTTGCTTAAAGTCGTCGGAAGCCAAAGCAGTTTGATTGGCTGCAGAGGCGCTGATCATGGTGAAGTTGGTCGGCATATGGGCCACAGCCGATTTGAACTTTACGCCACGGGCTTGGGGGTCGAGTGACTCGCCTTTTCTTGCCAAACCGCTGTAACAACTGTCTAGAAAAATCGTGATGGATTTGGCTTGTAATTTTTGCAACTCTGCCAGTACCCATTTTTCGCTGACCGCAGTTTCTGCCAACAATTCTTTGTTGACATCAAAGGGTAACCAGTATTTTTGGGCGTCTTCGTCAGAGGTCAAGCCATGTCCGCTGAACAAAATATACACATGGGTCTTGCCCGCCTTGACCTGTGCAGGCAACCAAAACTTCAGGGCAGACAAAATTTCGCTGCGCATGGCTTTGTGATTGCTCAACATCTTGATGTTCTCAGATGGAACGCCCATGCCGTTGCGCATCAAGTCATGAAATAAATTGGCATCATTGGCGGCATAAAGCGCCTTGTTCAAGCCTTGGTAAGACTCTATACCAATGATCAATACCACCATGTCTGGGGTGGTGAGGGTCTTGCCAAGGGGCTTCATTTCAGAAGCCGTTGGCTCAAATGCTATGGGTTTACTGTTTTTTTTTTGCTCTGCCCGTTCTTCGCTGACAGGGGAGGCTTTTCCAGTCCACTGGTTGTTGGACCATAAACCCGAAAGTGGCTCGCGTCCGTTGTTAAAGGTGTAGGTACCAAAGCCGTGGCGCATACCGTTCACATAATGACCCGCATATTTTTCGCCATTGGAGAATATATAAACGCCAAAGCCGTGCTTCAAGCCCGATTTGAATTCACCTTGGTAGTGGTCACCTTGGTATTTTTCGCCTGTGAATTCAAGAATCCCCCTGCCTTCAAACTTACCGTTTCGAAAGTCGCCTGCGTACGAAAAATCTGTGTCATCCAAAATGCCTCGACAGCTGTGCCATCGACTGGTGTCCGTTCCCTTACAAGTAGGCAAAGTGTCCTGTGCCAACGCCAACGAAACAAAGACAAATCCCAAACTGGCCAACCACCAGCCACGAAATCGGTTCATGACTTTGCTCTCAAAGTCATACCTTGATTTTTCAGGGCTCGGACTTCAGCTTCCAGTTTTTCTCGGCTTCTTGTGGCCTGGCGGAACTCGTTGTTGTATCTGGCTAATTGGCTCTTGAGCTGCGACTTGGCTTGCACCAAGTCCTGCTTATCCAAATCCCATTGTTTACGCTCGGCTTGAAGCTGCGTATGCCTGCCTTGCAAGGATGAATAATCTGTTGTGACATGGACTGCGGGCTGAGGCAACACAAAAGGCGTTTCACCGTGTAAGTCCACGGCCAACTTATTGACGGTGGGCGCAACGACGGCAACGAGCTGTGGCGCTTGGGGCTTGGTGAGGTGCCTGTCGTCTACCGTCTTGGCCATGACCTCCAGACCCAAGACCTTCTCATCTTGGTCCAAGCGGTGCTTAGACAAATCTGATTGCTTTTGCCAAACCTCAAGTCTCTCTTGCTCTTTCACCAACTGATCGTAAAGCAAGCCTAGGCGATAGTCTTCTCTGTCAACTTGCTGCATTTTGGTTTGCAAATTAGCGACCCGCGAAAGATGGGCGGGTCGCTCAGACGGGGTTGAAAAAATGCCAGACTTATCGCCTTTGAGTTGGCGCAAAGCCTCTTCGGTTTTGCTTAACTTGGCATCTTGGTCTTGAATTTTTTGACTGAGCTCAAGAACCAACAGGTCTGAGGCGACGGAGGATCGTGATGTCTGCGACAGCAACGATCCCACCGTAGCAATGACGGCCACCAGTAAAGACACTGCTAACGCTACTAACTTCATATACCACCCTTGAGGTTAGGCCACCCCTTCACGCAAATTACTCTGCGTCTTGACGGGGGCGATTTTTGGTTTTTGCTTCTCTGGACAACTCAATCTCTTTTTCCAACTCTTCAAAGGCCTTGGTGCGACGAATCTTAGTGTTGAGCACCTCGTTCTTTTGAATCTCTTTCGTCATGATGCGTTTCAAATCCGATGTGGAATAACTCAGGCGAACATAGGTACGGAAAGTTTTGCCATTGGGAAGCACTTCAATTTTTTCTCTTTGGTAGCCACCCAACTGAACATCTGCCACCACACTTTTGGTCACTCGCTCGACTTCTTTGTTCACAGCACCGTCTTCAAGACCACCACTTTGCGCCGCAAAGTCTGTCATGCGGGAGGAGACCATTTCACCCAAGATCTGTGCAAGTTGACGCTTGCCAGACAGCATGGCCATGTCAATCGACAACTGTAAGTCAGAGGAGTTTTCTGTGGCATTGGCGTAAACAAAGTCGGGAGAGGCCTCGGTGTTAAAAAACCAAGAGGGCACTTTGCTGATCGTGGTCTGCACCGATTTTTGAACTTCTAATTCACGTGCTGCTGCATCTTGTTTGTCTAAAGATCGACGATCGACCAAAGGCTTGGCTTCAACCAAAGATTCCACTGACTTGAGTTTTTCGCTTTGTTCATTCAGTTTTTCGCTTTGTTCATTCAAAGAGGCATTCATTTCATCCATCTTTTTTTGAATAGCCGCTTCTTGCTGCTTTTTTTGTTCGTCTTGTGCTGCGGTAGGCTGGCTTGCACAACCGGCCAAAACAAGCATCGCCACACCCAAAGAACAACTAATATATTTGAACTTTTCCATAAAATCACCTTTATTGAAAACAAATTTTTGTTAAATCTCAGTTTAGGAGTTAATCTCCAATTTACATAAGCAATTCAACGGAAGTTCTTGCCGTTACAGCTCTTTTGATCAGCTTAAACAGACAAACCTTCATAAATTACCCACCAATACCCATAAACCAGCCCGCTATTGCATTAGAAATACAACGCCAGGGGCATAATGCCCTTCACTTGTTGAAAAACAAACCGCTAGGGGTGCTGAGGTCTTTTCCAAGACCAAGGCTGAGAAAGTCCCTTTGAACCTGATTGAGGTAATCCTCGCGCAGGGAAGCACGGCTAAAACTACCGCGCCGAACTGCCATTTTTGAAAGAAATAAATGGCGTCAACCCACCCTCCTGCTAACTCTGTATTGGCCCCAGTGGCGGCGTCCGAACGCGTCTTCACCGGTTTCAGTCATGCCTCTTTGTGGTTCAGCCTTGGGGTGGGACTTTTGGTTATACAAATTGGGGCCTATTTGGTACCGGCCATGGGCACTCAAGATGCCTTGTTGGCGATTTTTCTGGGTTCGCTGCTTGGCTCGGGGTTGGTGGCATGGGTGGCCAAATTAGGCTGCGACACAGGACTGTCCAGCGCTGGGTTGATGCATCAGGTCTATGGCAGTGGTTTTGCCAAACTTCCCATTGTCCTCAACGTCATGCAACTGGTGGGTTGGACATCTTTCGAGTTGGTCATCATGCGAGACGGCACGCTGGCCATGGGAGAGCAACATATGGGTTGGTCTGGTAACTATTTGGTCATGGCGACGGTTTTTTGGGGTGGTATTTTGACTTTGCTCATGGCCAGCTCCATGCTGGGTTTGGTGCGAAATTTTGTGAGTAGGTTTGGCTTACCGTTGGTGGTCATTTCACTGGCTTGGTTGACTTGGCAATTCCTGGGTGTTTTGCAAACCCAAGATGTTTCTGCTTTTTGGAACAGGTCTGGCAACAACAGCATGGGGTTTTTGTCCGCCATCGACTTGGTCATCGCCATGCCAGTCTCTTGGTTGCCCTTGGTTGCAGACTATGCGCGTCACGGTAAAAACAGCCGTACCGCCATGTCTGCCACTTGGCTGGGTTACGCCATTGCCAATATTTGGTGCTACTCACTCGGTGTACTGGTAGTGAGTGTTTCTTCGCCAGACATCAACTTGGTCAGCACCTTGTTATTGGCACAAGGCGGCTTATTGGCCCTCGGCTTGATTCTGATTGACGAGTTGGACAACGCTTATGGCGATGTGTATTCTGCCTCGCTCAATAGTCACAGCTTATTCAGCCGTTGGAGCATCAAACAATGGGGATTGCTCATCGCAGTGGGATGCACCTTGCTGGCCATTGTCTTGCCTATTCACAGCCTGGAGCCGTTTTTGCTGATGCTCAGTTCCGTCTTTATTCCGCTCTACGGCGTGATTTTGGGTCGGGCTGGAAGAGCCCCTGCCTCCAATGCGTCACGCAGCATCTACCTGTTGCCAGCATTGATTTGGCTGATTGGCATTGCAGTGTTTCATTTGTCAAAGCAATTCACGCCCCAGTGGGGTTCTGCCCTGCCCAGTTTGGCAATTAGCCTGAGCTTGGCTTGGCTCACACGAACAAACCCAGCTAAGGATGACGCAGCACATGCATAAGCTCAGGGGCAAAGCCATGGTTCAAAGGGCCGTGGCCTTTGCCAGTCGTCACGCTTGCCCCCGCTTGGATGGCCGCCAAAATATAGTTTCTGGCCTTCACCACCGCCTCGGGCAATTCGAGCCCAAGCGCCCAGTGGCCGGCAATCGCAGAAGACAGGGTGCAACCCGTTCCGTGCACATTTCGGCTGCTGATGCGCTTGCTGCGCAAACTACGCGAGGTACCGTCAGCCAACAAAAGAACGTCGACGACATCCTCTCCTTGCAAATGTCCTCCCTTGAGCAACACCGATGCAGCGCCCATAGCCTGCAAATCTGCACAAGCTTGAGACAAGGCAGTTTCGTCCAGCACAGGTCTGCCCAAGAGCAAAGCGGCTTCATCCAAATTGGGCGTGATGAGTTGAACGCGAGGGAACAACTCACGCATCAACACAGCCACAGTTTCATCCGCGATCAATTTATCGCCGCTGGTGGCAACCATCACAGGGTCCAACACCACCCGCTTAAGCTGATAGTGGTCAATCGCCCACGCCACGACCTCCACCACCTCAGGAGAATGCAGCATGCCAATTTTGACGGCATCCACCCCAATATCGTCCAACACAGATTGCAGCTGCGCTTTCAAAAAAGCTGCAGGCACCGATTGAATCGCTTGCACACCCAGGGTGTTTTGCGCCGTCAAAGCGGTGATGGCGGTCATACCGTAACAGCCAAGCGCAGCAAACGTTTTCAAATCGGCTTGTATGCCTGCGCCGCCGCCAGAATCAGATCCGGCGATGGTCAAGACACGGGGGTAATGGGCATGGGTAGCAGTGTTCATGGCTTGGATTATCCTCAGGTCAAGGTAGCAAGTCTTTCAAAGGCAGGGCTTTGATGGCTTCTCAGCGCTGTGTTGTTTTAGGGGCTGGCTTGATGGGTCGCCTGATGGCGTGGGCATTGAGTGAGCAAGGCCATGACGTACAGGTTCACGAAGCACAAGCACCCTCCGTCCAAGGTTCCGCTGCTTGGGTTGCTGCTGCCATGTTGGCACCTTTGGCAGAGTCGGCGATCACAGAACTCAATGTGGTCAAGATGGGTGCCTACGGTCTCACGCGGTGGCCAAGCCTCTTGGCTCAACTTCAGAAGAAAGTGTATTTCCAACAGCGTGGAACCTTGGTGGTGTGGCACAGGCAGGATTTGCCTGAAGCCAACAGGTTTGCAAGCAAGTTGGGCGAAACACGCCAATATCTGCCAGAACTTGAAGCGCCAGTTTCCTTGGACCGACAGGCGCTGCAAGCGCTGGAGCCCTCACTTGCTGAATCATTTCAACAAGGACTGTATTTGCCAGGTGAAGCGCAATTGGACAACCGTCAATTGTTGGATGCCTTGATGCATCAACTTAACAACCCTTTGGTGACCCTTCACTATTCAAGCACTGCTTCACCTGCCCAATTTACGCAAGCTGATTGGATCGTCGACTGTCGAGGCATAGGGGCACGAACAGACTGGAACCATTTACGCGGCGTCAGGGGCGAAGTTGTGCGGGTACACGCACCTGAAGTTCAGTTGAGCCGCCCCTTGAGGCTGATCCATCCGCGCTACCCCCTGTACATTGCGCCCAAACAAGATGGCGTTTTCGTCATTGGGGCCACTGAAATTGAAAGTGATGACTCGTCACCCGCCAGCGTTCGTTCCAGCCTTGAACTTTTGAGCGCCGCCTATAGCGTACACAAAGGGTTTGCTGAAGCCCGCATTTTAGAAATCAGCGCCCAAGTTCGACCTACACTGGCTGATAACCTACCAGCGATTCGCTTGCAGGGTCAACGCCATATCCACATCAATGGTCTTTACCGCCACGGGTTTTTGATCGCGCCTGCTCTGTTGGATGCGGCCATGGGATTGATGGCTGGAAACCATGAACTCGCTCAATCTTTGGGTATTCGCGTCATGCAGGAGAAACAGGCATGATGGTTTGGATCAATCAAAAAAGTTGTGAATTACAACAAGGGTCTACACTGAGAAATGCGATTGAACTTGCCCATATCAGCCCACCCTTTGCGGCAGCAGTGAACGCTCAATTTGTACCAAAAACACTTTACGACCAAACATTGCTGAACGACAACGACAAAATTGAACTCATTGTTCCCATCACTGGAGGCTAAGTCATGCTGACATCAACGGATGAGTGGTTGCTTTATGGAGAAACGTTCAAAAGCAGATTGCTTTTGGGGACTTCACGCTACCCCTCGCCTGATATTTTGGCCAAGGCCGTGCAATTGGCTCAGCCTGCCATGCTGACAGCCTCTTTGCGACGCGAGACTGCCCACGCACAAGACTCGCCGGTGTTTTGGAAATTGCTTCAAAACATGAAAATACCTGTGCTGCCCAACACCGCCGGTTGCCACTCTGTCGATGAGGTTTACACCACTGCACAAATGGCACGAGAAGTGTTTGAGACAGATTGGATCAAGCTGGAGTTGATCGGCGACGACTACAGCTTGCAACCTGACACCTTGAATCTGCCATTGGCTGCAGACAAACTGATCAAGCAAGGCTTCAAGGTGTTGCCCTATTGCACAGAAGACTTGGTTCTTTGCCAGCGATTGGTGGATGTGGGTTGCCAAGCAGTCATGCCATGGGCTGCGCCCATTGGAACGGGCAAAGGCCCTTTGAATGCCTATGCGATGCGAACGCTGCGCGAACGCTTGAATGTGCCTCTGATTGTCGATGCGGGTTTGGGTTTACCTTCACACGCCTGCACCGTCATGGAATGGGGCTATGACGCGGTCTTGCTCAACACCGCTGTCGCATTAGCCAACGATCCTGTTCATATGGCCGAAGCTTTTGCGAATGCAGTCAAAGCGGGTAGATCTGCATTTTTATCGGGTGCGATGCAAGCGCACGAATCGGCACAACCCAGCACACCCACTTTGGGCACTCCTTTTTGGCACCACGCATGAACGACATCATTCACCACGCAAAATTGATCGCGTTATTGCACCCCCAATTGCAAATTGAACACCCACAACCCTGTACGTCGTTTCTGACCGAACTCGACACAGACCGCTCCCCTGAGTACCAGTCTGCTTGGCTGGCAGCTCGCAGTCTGGGCTTTATTGCCAAAGATGCCGCTTGCATTGCCCATGCTTGGCAAGCACAAAGCCTGCGTTTGCAATCGTTTGATGCGTCTTTGTGGCCTTGCCATGCACAAGACTTTGGCATAGCAATGACCGTGGATACACCCAGCTTTGCACCCTGCCCCGACAAATTAGGCCTCTATGCCGTTGTGCCCGATGCCCAATGGGTGGAGAAAGTGGTGCAACTGGGCGTTCCAACGGTGCAGCTGCGCTTCAAATCCGATGACCCCCGCGCCATCAGCCAACAAATCGCCCAATCCGTCAAAGCGGTGGCAGGTACCCCAAGTTTGCTGTTTATCAACGACTACTGGCAACAGGCCATGGACGCGGGAGCTTATGGCGTTCATTTGGGACAAGAAGACATGCAAGAAGCCTCTCTCGAATCACTTCGCTCGTCTGGCTTGCGCTTAGGTTTAAGCTCCCATGGCTACAGCGAAATGCTGGCTGCTTACGCTTGGCGACCAAGCTACATGGCTTTGGGTGCGGTTTTTCCCACAACGCTTAAGAAAATGCAAACCGCCCCGCAAGGCTTGGGGCGATTGACGCAGTATGTTCAACTGATGCAACACACGCCATTGGTGGCGATCGGCGGCATCGATTTGCATTCACTGCCAGCGGTCATGCAAAGTGGGGTTGGCTCTGCGGCTGTGGTCAGAGCCATCACTGGTGCACAAGATACCGCTCAAGCCGTTCATGCTTTAATGAAATGCATGGCTTAAACATGCTGGCATAAAAGCCACTCCTCCTATGCCCAAACGCGACACCATGGCGTCAGCGTAGGAAGCTCCCCATCAATCAAACAAATCAGGCTGATCCTTGGAAATGCGCGCCAACAAAGGTTGAAACTGAAACCAACCCGCATAAGAGGAGCCTACGATGGGAGAAGCTTGTTCTGCCGCAGCCTTGCTGACCATCTTCAAAGGCTTGCCGTGGGAGGCAGCTTCTGCCATCAACTGAACTTGACAGCAACGCTCCATGGCGATGTACCACCAAGCAGCAGCTTCGACAGAGTCGCCCACCGTCAACAGACCATGGTTTTGCAAAATCACCCCCTTGTTTTTACCCAAGGCATTGGCAATGCGAACCCCCTCTTCAAGCTCAAGGACAACACCGTCAAAATCGTCATAGACCACATGGTCGTTGTAAAAAGCACAGGAGTCGAGGGAAATGATGTCCAATGGTTTGCCAAGCGTGGACCAAGCGCGGCCATGCGGCGCATGGGTATGCGCTGCGGCCACCACATCGGGGCGGGCATGGTGAATTCGCGAGTGAATCGCAAAAGCCGCCTCATTCACAGGTAACACCCCTTCCACCACATTGCCGCGGTGGTCTACACGGATCAAATTGGAGACTTTGATTTGACTGAAATGCACCCCAAAAGGGTTGACCCAAAAAGTGTCTGTGAACTCTGGGTCACGTGCCGTGATGTGGCCGGCAACTCCTTCATCAAAACCAAAACGTGAAAACAAGCGAAAAGCTGCTGCCAGCATTTGTTTGCGATGAACACGCTCGTCTTGAACATTACTGAACTTGGGGGGTTGGGGTAAAGGTGGCGACATACCATCACCAAGATTTTGGTGACGGTCATGCATCATGGAAACTTCTGCGGGTGCATTCATGGTTTTTATTCTCCTAAGGTGAGGGTCGCTTCATTTGGCAAGATGTGGGTTGTGAGCTGATGTAGGCGTCCCATACGGCTTCGGTACGAAAACCATAGCCTGTATTTTCAGAATCGTGCTTAACGCCTTTGCTGCCTTGCTTGGCCCAAATACCCAAATACAAAGGCGCTTCGAGTTGGTGGTCGGTTTTGCGCATTTTGACTTCACCTAATGGGCTTTTGTAAGTCATGCCTTCCAATGTGAATGCCACTTTTTTGGGGTCGGTGGTCTTGGCCAGTTTGATGGCTTGGAAAAGCATATTCATGGTGTTCCAATGCGCTGCAAAAATAAAGTCCTCGTTGTATTTCTTTTTGTAAGCAATGTGAATTTTTTCAAGTTCAGGTGTGTTGGCATTGGTGTTCCAATTCCAAACCACACCCACTTTGTTTTCACCCCAAGAACCTAGCTGTGTGGGTGTTCCGGGGTTGTTGGCGTTCAGCGTGAAGTAGTTCACATTCAAACCAAAGTCTTTAGAAGCCTTGAGCAACAGCGTGAGGTCACTCCCCCAGTTTGAAGTGATGACGGTGTCGGCACCCGTGGCCGCAATTTTGGCGACATAGGGGGCGAAATCTCTGACTTGCGCCATGGGGATGAACTCATTGGCAACAATTTGAATATCAGGGCGTTTGCGAGTGAGGTATTCCTTGGCAGCTTTGGAGACCTGTTGTCCGTGGGTGTAGTCTTGGTTAAAGAGATAGACTTTTTTAATGTCTTTTCGATTGACCAAATAAGTGGTCAAGGCTTCCATTTGCATCTCGCTAGAAGGATAGAAACGAAAATGCCAGAAGCTACAACGGTCGTTGGTCAACAGCGGGTCCATGGCTGAATAGTTCAAATACACCATGGCACGATCTGGTTCACGTTCAGCGAGCTTGTTCAGGGCATCCACCAAGGTCAAAGCCACACCCGAGCCACCGCCTTGGGTAATGAAACGGATGCCTTTATCTGAAGCAGCCTTGAGCATATTGATGCTCTCTTGGGTTGACCCCTTGTTGTCAAATTCAACCACCTCAAATTTCGGATCGGCAGGACCAGACTTTGCATTCAATTGCAAGACCACCTCTTTGAGTTGCTTCAAGGATCCTTGACCTGTCAAAGCGAAGGGTCCTGACAAAACATCGATGAAACCAATCTTGACCGTGTCAGCTGCTTGCGCAAAGCCACAGCAGAAAACAAACATTACCACCCAATGGCATAGAAACCGTGTCGAGAAATGCATACTGCCGCCTTTGAAAAATAGTGAGCCAATTATTCGGAAAAGATGCTGCCATATTGAATACGCAGCTCAGCCTTTTGCACTTTACCTGTTCCACCTACTGGCAAGCCAGCAACGAAGACGATGTCATCTGGCACCCACCACTTGGCCACACGCTCGGACAGAAAGTCTAGGATTTCTTGCTTGTTTGAAAAATCCTCCTGCTTGCGCACGATCAACAGCAAAGGTCGCTCATCCCACTTGGGATGCTTGACACCAATGACTGCCGCCATCGCCACCTGCGGATGCGCCGCGGCAGCATTTTCAAGCTCAATAGAGCTGATCCACTCACCGCCAGACTTGATCACATCCTTGGTACGGTCACGAATTTGCATCACCCCATCGGCGCTGATGGTGGCAATGTCGCCCGTAGGAAACCAACCATTCACCAAGGCCGTGGTTTCTGCCTTGTGGTAGTTGTCAACAATCCATTGGCCACGCACCATCAGCTCGCCCTGCGCTTGGCCATCACGCGGCAGGGTATTGCCCTCTTCATCCACAATTTTGAGCTCAATGCCAAACACAGACTTGCCCTGTTTGGCGACCAAATCGTGGCGCAAGGCGTGAGGCCAAGCCTGCTCTTCATTGTTCATATTGCTGATGGTGGCGACAGCAGTGGTCTCGGTCATACCCCA
>Ga0114981_10001273_pt1 | contig 16456 bp, 10 predicted proteins | sample S_140806_MF_Meta_FD_87028 | JGI IMG/M metagenome (GOLD analysis project Ga0114981, IMG submission 87028) | Freshwater microbial communities from Lake Simoncouche, Canada to study carbon cycling - S_140806_MF_MetaG | ecosystem: Environmental > Aquatic > Freshwater > Lake | place: Lake...
ATATATGGTTACAATTTACAAGCAAACGCAACAGCAACAGGTATATCTGGTGGTTCAGCATTTTTAGGTAGGTTTAATGACACAGGATCTTTTGCTAATACAAGTGATATTGTATTCGCTGTAGGTACTGGTACAGCTGCTGCAACAAGAAGAAATGGTCTTACAATTGATACTGGTTCAAACGTACTTGTATCTGGTTCGTTTAACGTAAGTGGTAGTGCAACATTTAGTGGTACAGCATTTGCTGTTAATAATAACGCATCTTTTGGTACAGTTAATATGAATGCCACTGGTTCAGGTGCTCAAATGAACTTAAGATCAGTAGCAGTAACAGTATCTGGTTCTAATACAATTTCATTGAATAGCACAAATACTAACGTAACTGGTTCACTTAAACTTGCAAACGTTATGAATTTAAGAGGTCAAGATCCATTACCAGCGGGAACAATCGGAGATTTAGCAGTGTCTTCGTCAAACAAACTTTACTTCTATAACGGTGCTTGGACATTAATTGTATAATATGGATTTAGAAAAGATCGCACCTATTATTGAGAAGATTATGAAAGATACCTTGGAACAGAAGCGTTATCCATTTGGATTTGCTAAGTTTAAAGGAACGGGTAATAAGGTTGCGTCTGGTAAATTAAGAGATAGCATTAGTGTTGTAACAAATAAAGTTAATAAAGACGAAACTATCATACAAGTGTTATCTGCTGAATATGCTCAATGGGTTCAATCTGGAAGATTACCTGGAAAGAAAGGTGTGCCAGTTGACGCATTAGAGAAATGGATTAAAGATCGTGGGTTAACAGGTAGAGATAAAAAAGGAAGATTCATAAAAAGAAGAAGTTTCGCATTTGCGATACAAAAAAATATAAAGAAATTTGGAATAAGACCTTCCAACTTTTTGGATGTTGCATTAGAAATGATAGCAGATGATCCAAAGATTATGGATTTAATTGAAGAAGGTTCTTTTGAAGAATTATTAGACTTAATACAAGGAATATAATTATGGCAACATTTGGTTATCAACGCTTATATAGCAATGGATTAAACAGCAACACGCAAATACGTCGTTCAACTGATATGGTTTACCAACGTGGTGGAACATATGAAATAGTTTTAACTGGAGATACTTATGCATCTTCAATGGAAATGACTGTGGATTTGTATTCAGATGGTAGTAAGGTTGGCAGAATGTCACTTGTTCCATATGATGTTGCACAATCAGGAGCAACGTATACATATAGTTTTAATCTAAGGCCGTATAGTTATATGTCAAATTATGTTCAAGCGCAGCATTATACATACTATTGGTTAAACGATTGGTATGCAACTATAAATCAAATAAATTTAAATAACCCATATCCAAATAGCATAACAGCAAATTTTAAATATGGGTATACATATATAAATTCAACTGGAGGAACTGTAACTGAATGGGGTATATATGGTCAAACATCTCCAATTAATAATTTTGATCACTACACAGACATTCCATTATGTGCAACATCAACTGGGTTTACTGCATCAGGTTTTACCAATACAGGTGGTAATTTTGACTATGTGGGTGGATCTTTCCAAATGCAGGACAAACTAATACTTCCGAATTTTGATCAAGAATTGGGCACCGTAATAGGCACAGGATTGACAATTAATACTGTTGATAGATTTAGAACTTATAGTCCTATGTCGCAGTACTTAATGAACTATCCATCAGTACCAGAGATGAGTGAGAGTGCTAGGTTTTTAACTGACGCACCAAGGATACAATATATACAATCTAACGAAAATTATGTATTATATTACTTAAACGGACAGACAGGAGATAGACAAGTTATAGAAGCAGATTACGCAGTATTCCAATTTTATGACGAAAGCAATACTCTAGTTAATACATTTAACCAACAATTGAATTTTATTAATACGCCATATGCATCACCAACAGGTTATACAGATACCTTACAAGTGTTCGCATTGCCTTGTGGACCAGTAGATATAGATAATTTATTTACAGTAATTGACTGGGATACTGTCGCTTATTATAGAGTACAATTGTTTTATGCTTATCCAACTAACAGCGAATTAAGAAGTAGTTTAGGTCCAATAGGTCCTGTGTCAGAAGAGTTTTTCTTTTATGTGGATACTAACTGTGGTCCAGAAGATACTCGCCTTGCCTTCTTAAATGACCGTGGTGGCTTTGATTACTTTACATTTACGTCATACAGACAAGACACTAAAAAGATAGATAGACAGTCTTATGATTCAAGATATTATGCAACTGATATACAATCAGCAGATAGGGATTTTGGTAGAACAGTTAAGACTTTTGATACGAATATTACACAAGAAATAGTATTAGAGTCAGACTATTTATCTGTACCTATGGCAAACTGGTTAGAACAATTATTTACATCACCACAAGTGTATGAAATGAAACCAGACTATATATCTCAAATTGATAGACAAGACAAGATATATAAGGATTTGAGACCTATGCAAGTTATATCAACTGAGGTTGAAACAATAACTAAAAAGCATAGAAAACTAAATAAATACAAGATCACACTTAAGTCTGCAGACTCTTACTTTGTAAACAGAGGCTTCTAATATATGGCAAACGAACAACAAACAGTTTTACGCGTACAATTTGATAATGTTAATACCAATACTGGTATAACCGAATATGAATTTTTAGATCTATATGGTGATGTTCCTATTAAGATTAATAAATCTTTTGCTGAATTGCAAGATATATCAAAGCGTAACTCTGATTATTCAATTGGTTTAACATTACCTGGAAGCAAAAAGAACAATAAATTCTTTGAGAACTTCTTTAACGTTGATACTCAATCACTTTATTTTAATGCAACTAAACGTGTTAATTGTCAGGTATTATTAAATGATCAAGCATATTTTACTGGTTATTTAAAACTAAATAAAACATCTGTATTAAATTCTAAGGTTGAATATGATGTAACGTTATATTCTACAATAGGCGATTTATATGGTCAAATAGGAAATAACCTATTAATTGATTTGAATTATAGTGATACTGAATATAATTTTAATCATACATTTGATCAATATGCTGTAACTAATGACTTTAATCGCAACTTATTTTCAGAGAATAGCATATATCCAAATACATATTTTTATCCAATTATTCATAATGGTTATGAATATTCTGGTGACACCGTTAATTTAAGCGGAGGAACCCCATCAAAGCAAACAAGATTATATACAACATCTGGTACAACTTTAGGAAGTTATGCCACTGCTGCGGCTGCTTATGCGGTTGTAGGTGAATATAGAATTAACTCACCGTATCAAGGATTAATTGATAATCAATTAAAGCCAGGATTAAGTATATGGAGTTTAATTCAGTTAATATTTAAAACATATAATTACACAATTAAATCAGATTTTTTTAACACTCCTTGGTTTAAGGCATTATATATGTATGGTTATTTTAGTAGTGATTCAACTAAGTTTGGTTATTCAATTGGTACTATAGCTACATTACCATTAGAGGGTGTTGAATTAGTTCCTTTTGAATTTCCTAGTGGTACTATAAATGTTATTGTATGTAAGTTAGGAACAGGTATACCTTGTTATTGTTCAAATGATATTACATTTACATTAACAACAGAATATCCATATGAACCAATACAATATGAATCAACACATACAATTACTGCAGGGTCAACTGGTTATACAGCTGATTTAGTTGGAGATATTTTTATTGGAATTACATCAGATCAGGTAGCAATTGGAACAACATTAAGATATTTTCCACAAGCAGCAAATACAATTGTACCATATGTAGATGGTGATTTAGTAGATTTTAGCAAAGTTATAAGTCAGGATTTAAAACAAATAGATTTAATTAGCTCAATAGCTAAGAAGTTTAATTTAGTATTTATTCCAGACCCAGAAAAGTCTAATCAAATTATTATTGAACCCTATAACTATTATATTGGTACAGGAGATATACATAATTGGAGTGATAAAATTTCATTTGACAAAGGGTTTACGGTTGAACCTGCCTTAAATTATATTGAGTCTGAATTATTTTTAACAGATCAAGAGGACGGTGATTATGGTAATAAGACATTTAAAGATTCAAATGCTAGAATATATGGGCAAAATTTGGTATATAATCCAACTGCCTATAAGTCTCAACAAAAGAAAATAGACACAATATTCTCTCCCGAATTTATTAGAACTTGGGATCAAAATATAGCATTACCATTAGGTATAAATTATGTGGGAACATCTCAAGCAAATAACACAGCTGGTGGATCTGAGAATCAAACTTGGACATATAAGGGTGTTAGAACTAAACCAAAATTAATGTATTGGTTGGGTGGGTTTAATCCATTCTTAAATATAGTCGGTGAAACATTTAGTTTAGCTGATACATATCAAACTTTTTGTGTATATATTTCAACTTCTGATTTAAGTGGTGTAGCTGGTAAATTTCAATATATTCCAGTAATTAGCCATACAATGCCAATCGGTAATCCAGATAGCAATAAAAAAAATAATGATAGTATTTGTAATTTATTTAATTCAGAACCACCAGCAATAGTTGGAACAACATCATCATATAACGTATATACAGAAAATGATGCATATAAATTATTCTATCAAAATAGAGTAGATAATTTATATAACGCTAACACACGTTTTTTAACAGGTAATTTTTATTTAAAACTATCTGATATACAAAACCTTAAACCAAATGACCTTATTAAAATTAATGAGCAATACTTCACTTGGAATAAGATTGAAGGGTTTAATCTAACTAATACTGAATTAACAAAGGTTGAGTTGATACAAGCTAATAATAATCCAAGCACATATCCAACAAGATATTTTGAGTATTATTATTGTGACGATCCAACTAAAATTTATAAGTTTAAAACTGATTTTACAAACGAAAATTTAAGAGATACAAATTATTTCTGGAGTATTTTATATGATTATAATGTCGGTATATTAGGTGGTAATGTTTCTGGATTTACAGCGTCATTTGCTGACAATCAAGCTAATGCTATTAAGTATGTTCCATATTTTATGTATGAGGTTTCTGATACAACTTATGATACAACTGGTATAGATTGGCAATATGATAGCTTACATAATTATATATATACAATTGGATTTGATCCATTTAATACATACGTTCCTGGGTTTTGGATTAATTCTGGATCTACTACTACTGGTTTAAATCTATATTCTAATTGCTCAGGATTTACATCTGCGGCAACAACATATGGTATTGTTACTGGTAGTTCAACATATCACGGAGTCATTGCTACACCAACACCAACGCCTACTGCTACAGTAGCACCTACACCAACTCCAACACCTGATATGCTTGGATCGTTATTGATGAGTTATGACTCATTAGAATTGGGAGATAATTATCAGGTTTCTGTTAATGGAGCATTAAGAACATTGCAATATATTGATTCAAGCAATTTGTATTCAACTTATATATATCCTGGAGATGTTGTTAGAATTACTGGATCAACAATATCACCATATGGTAAAATATGGTCAGTTAATAGAGTGGATTATACAACAGATGATCAAGGTGGTGATATGGGTATTAGAACTACAGGTGCTACGTTTACAACTACTATAGTTGATATATATAATACAATTATTGAATTTACTGCCACACCAATTGCTCAAGATTATAATTTTGAATATTTGGTTGGTTTAATATCTGGTCCAACTGCTACACCAACACCAACTCCTACACCAACAAGTACTCCGACACCAACGCCAACTAGTACTCCTACACCTACACCAACAAGTAGTCCTACGCCAACGCCAAGTAGTACTGCAACGCCTACTCCAACAACTAGTCCTACGCCAACACCAACTCCAACTCCTATATTAACTTATATGAGTATTGGTGGAGGATTTAGTGGCTCAACTAATCCGATACTTGCGGGTATATCGTTTGATAGTGAGATATTAAGTTCAGGTAAAATTATTATTGGTCACAGATATACATCTTATAGTGGTACATCAGTTTCTACTGTTACAAGATTATTAAATGATGGTACATTAGACACAACATTTATTACTTCAGGTGTAACATCAACTGAATCTACATATGATATTAAAGAACAATCTGATGGTAAATTAGTAATCTCAGGTTTAGAGATTGGAGGATTTAACTTATATAGATTAAACTCAGATGGTTCAACTGATACAGGATTTACTCCAACATTAATTTATGGAGGTACGTCATTTAATGAAGAAAGAATTGAACTACAATCTGATAATAAAATAATATATGGTAATGATTTTAGTACGGCATATAGTGGTTATACAGGTTTAATGAGATTTAATTCTAATGGTACATTAGATACAACATTTAATAGTGGTGGTAGTCAGTTTTCAGGTAGTTATAGTGATAGAGTATATGATATATATGTTTACCCTGATGATAAGATATTAGTTGGTGGTTTATTTAACAAATATAATGGAGTTACTTGTAATGGTTTAATAAAATTAAATTCAAACGGTACGGTGGATACATCATTTAATGTTGACACTACAACAGGTTATACGTTTCCACCAATGATTTATGATATTGAAGTTCAATCTGATGGTAAGATTTTAGTTGGATTAGGTGATACTACATTTAATAAGAAATATTGGAACATTACAGTTGGTTTAATGTGGAGGTTGAACGCTGATGGTACATTTGATAGTTCTTTCCCTTATAATCAATTCTTACCTAATTCAGGTGGAAATGGAGGTATAAATGACATATATCAAATGACTGACGGTTCATTATTAGTTGGTGGAACTTTTACATCTTATAGTGGAACTTCTGTTAATAATTTAGTAAAATTAAATTCTGATGGTACATTAAATACAACATTTACACCGCCAGCAATTAATGGTAGTATATCAGATATTGAAATAACAACTGATGGTGGCGTATTATGTACAGGTACTATGACTCTTTTAGGTGCACAAACCGCAAGAGGAATAATAAAACTAAATCCAATTAACGGGTCATCTTTGATTACCTAATAATTTATATTTAATAATATATGAGAATGAAATACATAAAGCAAATAATAAATCAAAACTTTATATTCCCGAACGATAATGTTTCGGAATACGATGTGGAGATTGTGAACGATATAAACAACAATAGCGTATCAGGAACCGTAGAAAATTTAACTGCCACAACAGTAAGTTACAGTGCAATTACATTCACGTATGATTGGCAATGGGATAAAAATGGTGCTGAGCCATATATAATGGACTCTGGTAAGATTAGTTTAGTATCTGTACATATGTTAGCTTATGGTCAAAATTATTTTAAACCTTGGAGAGTTGTAGATGATATATCAGATTCAACAACTGGATTAACAACATATTCTAGTGTTGGTCAATCATTCAGTGTAACACCATCTCAAATGGGGTTATCCGCATTTAGTAATGGTATATATTATTTTGAGTTTAGATTTATTGGGCATAGAGCAATCTTTCCAGTTTGTGCTCAATTTACTGTTGGAGCAATACCAACACCAACGCCTACTCCTACACCAACGGCAACATCGGTTCCTCCAACACCTACTCCAACACCAACTGCTGAACCAAATATATATACAACTGGTGCGACATTAAATGTAACTGATACTGGTTGGATTAAATATAATATGTCATCAGGACAAACCTATCAAGAAATTACAACAACAGGTACGGTGATATTAACAAACTGTTTAGATTGTTCTTCAATAACTTATGGTTATCCATTTGCAGATTTGGCAGCATTTACCATAACTAGCTGTGGTTCAAGTTGTACACCTGGTCCAACACCAACTCCAGCTCCAACAGCAACTCCAGATCCAGGATGTACATCAACTGAATGGAGAATAGATAATAGCTCATCTGGTTATGATATTTATTGGGCTGGTGATGATTGTAATGGTAATCCAGTTGGCGGAACTGTAGGCGCATATCAAATTCAATATACTGGTTGCGTTGCAGATTATACATTAACATATACAGGTTTCCCAACGGTAACAATTGCTGCAATTTGCTAAAATTAGATATGAAAAAGATAGAGATATATAAAAGTAAAAAACCTATTAAGGTTAAAAAAACAAAACTAAAACAACCAACAGTAGTAGATATTGACTTTAGTTCAATACATCAATTGATTGGAAATAAAACTATATTGGAACACACATTCCAATTAACCAAAAATGAATGCTTAAATGGCTAAGAAAATAGAAATAGAACTTGATGTAAAAGGTAATATCGTTGAAAGCACAAAGAACTTAAAAGCTATGAAAATGGAGCTAAAAGGTCTTGATGTTGGTACTGCCGAGTTTAAGAAGTTATACAATCAAATTGATGATTTAGAAGATAAAATCAAAGCGGGTAAAAACGTATCTAAGGATTGGATTGATACACTTGAAGGCGCGGGCGGACCAATAGGTATGTTAGGTGCTGGTTTAAACAAAGTTAAAGTTGCTACTCAATCATTTGGTGGTGCTTTAAAAGCAACTGGTATTGGTTTAATTGTTGCTTTAATTGGTGGATTAGTTGCTGCGTTTAGTCAGACAGAAGGGTCAATGAAAAAGTTGGAACCTTTGATGATTGCAATGGAACAAATCTTTGGTGGCATTATGGAGGCATTGCAGCCTCTTATAGACGGTTTTATTGAGCTGGCCATACAAGTTATGCCTTACGTAACTAAAGCCTTTAAAGTGGTTTATTCTGCGGTTACAGCGGTATTCCAATCTTTAGGTAAATTAGGTGGTGCAATAGTTAAATTATTCAAGGGAGATTTTAAAGGCGCTTGGGAAGATGCTAAGTCATCTGTAACAGCGTTTAGTGATAACTATGAAGCGGCTACAGAAAGATTTGATAAGGGTGCTAAGAAAATGACTAAAACCCAAAAGGAAAATCTTAAATCACAATCTGAAGCAGCTCAAAAAGCTTTGGATGAAAAGCTTAAAAGAATGGAAGCTGAAGATAAGATAGACGAAGCTACACTTGAAAAGATGAAAGCAGAAGCCTTGGCTTTAGCAGTTACAGAACAACAAAAATTAGATGTAGAGAAAGCATTTGCTGATAAATCATATCAACTTAAAGCTGCTGAACTTAATGATAAGATGGCACTTTATAAGAAAGATAGCAATGAATATAAAGCATTACAAGCAGATAAAATTAAATTAGATGCTGAATATGTTACCACAACTACAGCAAATAAAGCAAAACAAAAAGAAATTACCGATAAAGCTAATAAAGATTTAATGGATGCTGAAATTCAGGCATTAAATCTTAAAAAGGCTGAAGGAACAATTAAAGAGGATGAATATCAGAAAGCAATATATGATATAAAGAAAAAATATTTAACAGATAAAAAAGATCTTATTGATGCTGAAATTGCATATGAAAATTATTTAACTGAACAAAAGAAAAAGAAAGTTGCGGAAGAAAGAAATATTGCATTGTCATTAATTCAAGAACGATTAAATGAATTTGATAGATTAAATCAAATTAAACAAAATGATTATGATAAAGATTTAGAACGTTTAGCTCAAAAGAAATTATTATTAGATGACGCTGAAAAATTAGAATTATCTAATACAGAACTTACTGAATATGAAAAAACTGTAATTAAACAGAAATATGCAGATAAAAGAAAAGAAATTACAGCTGAGGAAACTAAAACTGAAAAAGATTATTTTCAAGCACAAATTCAAGGTATAACACAAACCTTAGATTCATTAGCTTCGGTAACTTCAGCAGTTGCTTCCTTATATGATGAGGAGGCCAAAACAAGTAAAGATGCATTTGAAAAACGTAAAAAATTACAAATTGCAACTGCAATAATGTCAGCAGCTTCAGGTATTATTCAAATATTAACTCAACCATCTACCTTACCATCACCGTTTGATTGGATTGTAAAAGGTCTTAATGTAGTTGCTTTAGGTATTGCAACAGGTGTTAATATTGCTAAAATTAAAAGTACTTCATTTGAAAGTTCAGGAGGTGCAAGTTCTGCAGCATCAGCTGGTAATTCAGCAGCATCATTAGGAAAAAACTATGGTGATGGTGGTATGATTGAAGGACCAAGACACGCACAAGGTGGGACATTAATTAATGCAGAAGGTGGTGAAGCGGTAATGACACGTGGTGCTGTAACTATGTTTGGTCCATTATTATCGGCATTAAATCAATCAGGAGGTGGAACATCATTTGGTAACTCAATGGTATCATCATATGATAATCCAGCAAGAACAAATCCTGCGGCAGAACAACAACCAATGATAATGAAAACCTATGTGGTTTCAAACGAATTAACAACAGCAGCTGAAAAGCAGGCTAGATTAAAAGATTTAAGTACATTATAATATGGCAAAGCAAAAAGGAACAAGCAATAAAATATCCTTCGGTAAAAGAAAGACGGGTAAACATAATGGTAAAAAGTCCTATGGACCTAAATCACAGAAACCTAAACGTTATTTAGGACAAGGTCGCTAAAATTTATATTTAATAATATGGTAAAGAACGAAAAAGTATTTGAACTGAGAATTGACGATGAGGATGAGTTATCAGGTATTGATAGCATTTCTTTAGTTGATGAACCAGCCATTGAAGTAAATTGGGTGGCGTTCAAAAAAGAAAAACAACAAGATTTTCACATTCCTGATGGCGAAGACCAAAAGTACATTGATAGATTAATGGCTATTGCTCAGGACGAACAGGAACTATTTGATGAAGGATGGGTGGTAGATAAAATAACCATCGTTGGAGAAGATGAATTTGTTTCAACTAATCCTAATGGCCCATCAATGGAAGATGAAAAAGAATATAATGTACGTTATAAGTATATTTTAAATCCACGTATTAAGGGACAAGGAGCCGTAATTCCGACGACTAGAGACTTTTGTAAGTCTTTGATTGCTAAGAATTATGTATGGCGTGTTGAGGATATGGATGCCACTCAGAACGATTTTGGCGATAGTGCTATGGTTTGGAGAGGTGGTTACAATTGTAGACACGTATGGTCAAGAATAGAATATAAGAAAGATGCTACGATTATCAACAAAGCGTCTGTTAATAAGGGTAAAGTAACTATTGGTGGTTTTCCTACTGATATGATTCCTGATACAAGAGTATTAGGATATGATCAACCAGATACCACAACAAGTGCTACATTGGCTAATCCTTCGCCATCAACTAAAAAAAATTTAGGATTATCTAAAGTATATGATTTTATTGCTCAAAAGGTTTCTATTGATTATGACGATACTCTATCTACTGATCGTGGTAAGGCGCTGGCTAAAAGGCTATTACAAGAAGGGAAAGATGTATCAATAATTACAAGAAGACAATCAGATCAATTAGACGAGGTTAGAAAGGTTGCTGATGATTTAGGTATTTCACAAGATAAAGTCCACGCAACGGACGGAAAATTGAAATGGGAGACTATTAAGAAATTAGGTATAGAAAAACATATTGATAATAACTCAAAAGAATTGGAAGCAATTTCTAAGAACTTGCCAAATGTTGAAACTGAGAAGTTTGACTATGAGGTAGGTGATATTGGTGGATATGTTGATCCAGGAGTTTCTGGAAATACAATATCCAAATCTTTAACAAACCCAACAATGTTTGAAAGTTATTCTGATTATCCAGATAGTGTTAAGAATAATGCCAAGGCTGTGTTAAAATATGCTGAGGAAAATGGATGGGGTTCTTGCGGTACAGACGTAGGAAAACAACGTGCAAATCAATTAGCTAATGGCGAACCTATTTCAGAAGATACCATCCGTAGAATGTATTCTTACTTATCAAGACACGCAGGTGATTTAGATAGTTCAAAGGGTTATGGTGACGGTTGTGGAAAATTGATGTATGATGCTTGGGGTGGTAAAACCGCATTATCTTGGGCTGAAAGTAAGATTAACACATTTGAAAAGGAAAAGATGGGTAAACAAAAGTTTGCTACAGATGAAGAAAAACGTGTTGTGGTAGGTCCTGCAATGATACCAGATTTAAGAATATTCCGTAAGGATAGCAAAGGCAATCCTTATTATGTGTATTTCTCTTCTGATACCATAAAGATGATTGCTGAAAAATATATGCGTAATAAGTACATTGATAACAATGACGAGATGCATAATGGCAAAGCTGTATCTGACGTATATGTTATTGAAAGCTGGATTAAAGAAGACGGTCAAGACAAATCTAACAAGTATGGTTATTCTGAGCTACCTGTTGGAACTTGGTTTGTATCAATGAAAGTAAGGAATGACGAGACCTGGAAAAAGGTTAAAGACGGTTATTTAAACGGGTTTAGTGTGTCTGGTTACTTTGAGGAAGTGGCATCATTCTGTATGGAAGAGATGTTCCTTAAACAAGTAATTGAAATATTAAACAACGTAAATGACTAATTTTTTGGAATATATATGAAAATACATATTTAATAATAGAACGAATAAATAAAACAAACAAAATAGATTATGTCAAATTCAAAAACCGCAATCGCTGAGATTAAAAAATTAATGAAGCAGTTTGGTTTCTTGGCTGATGATGCCGCTTTAAAGTCTTTCAAATTGGAAGACAATACTATTTTACAAACTTCTGATTTAAAGGTTGGAGAGAAAATCTCTAAGATTAATGAGGCTTTTGAACAAGTAGTTTTAGAAGATGGTAAATTCAGATTAGTTGAAAACTTTGAAATAGAAGTGGAAAACGGAGAAATTAAATCTGTAAAAGAGATTTTTATTGATGCAAAATTAGCTGACGGAACAGTAGTTAAAGTTGAAGGTGATACTCTTTTAGAGGGTGCTAAAGTTGTTGTAGTTACCGCAGATGCAGAAATTCCTGCACCAGATGGTGTACACGAACTTGAGGACGGAACCAAGATTGAAACTAAAGATGGTATTATTGCTAGAGTTGAAGAAGTAATGGTAGATGAAATGCCTAAAGAGGCAGCTCCAATGGCTCCAGCAAATGACGCACCAGCAACAGAAGGCAAAGAAGTAGAAGTAGAAATGTTAGAAATGTTAAAAGACTTTATAAAGAAAATGTCTGAAAAAATGTCTAATATGGAAAACAATTACAATTCATTACAAAATGAATTTAAAGCATTCAAGAAAGAACCAGCAGCAAAACCTATTGCTAACGGAAAAACTGAGAGGTTTAATAATGTTTCAAATGATGATCTAGATGATAAAATATCTATGATTATGGCAATGAGAAACTCAAACAAATAATTAAAATAAAACAAAAAAATTAAAATTATGAAAATTTTATCAAGAGAACAATTCGCATATGACGTATCAACTATCGGTGGATATGTTGACCAAGTTGGTGGTGAATTATTATCAAAAGCACTTATTGGTGCAACAACTCCTAAATACGTAAATGTACGTTTAGGTATTAAAGGTACTCAAGCATTGAACTTACTTAACTCAACTGCTTACTTCCAAGACGGAACTTGTGGATGGAATCCATCTGGTACAACAACTTATACTCAACACAATATCACAACTTGTGCAGAGAAATACAATGAAGCACTTTGTTACAAAGATCTATTTGACACTTATCAGTCAATGTTGATGGCTCCAGGTCAAACTCAAGAATCTGTTCCATTTGAACAACAAATCGCTGATTTAAAAGTTAAGCAAATTCAACAAAGAATTGAGCAACAATTATGGCAAAACACAACCGCTGGTGGTGGATGTTTTAATGGTTTCGCTTTGTTAATTTCTCAATCAACTGGTAACACTTATGCAAGTGCAGTAGCATCTTCTAGTGGTACAACTTTCTCAAGTTCTGCTGCTTACGGTGTATCTGGTAACCCAATCACTGAGATTGACAAATTAATTAACGTATTAGATGACAACGCAATGAGCCGTGAGGACTTAAGAGTGTTTATGTCTTATGCTAACTTCAGATTATATGTTCAAGCGTTAACTCGTGCTAACTTCTTCCAAAACTATATCGGTTCAACTGATATTACTGGAATGATGGAAGCAACTCAACCAAACACTAACGTTAAAGTAATCCCTACAATTGGTTTGAACGGTTCTAACCAAGTTGTAATCGGACCTGCTGAATATATGGTAGTTGGTTTTGACTTGTTATCAGATCACGAAAAATTAGTTATCTGGTATTCTAAAGATTTTGATGAATTGAGATTACGTGCAAACTACAACTATGGTGCGACTATCGCAACATTTGGTACAACCAAGTATTTTGCAACTAACGGATTATAATACCTCCAAAAAAACTGGTGGGTGAAAGTCCCACCATATTTAAAAATAAACTAAAAAAATTAATATACAATAATATGAGTTGTTACATATCTTCAGGTGTTCAATTAGGATGTTCTGACGGAATTGGTGGTATTAAGAAAATCTACGTTGTGGGTGGTGCAACAGGTGAAGTTACAGGTTATACATATGACGCTGACGGTGCTATTACAGGTGCTACTTCAACTACTGGAACTACTTTGTACGGATTTGAATTAAAAAGAAATACAAGTTCTTTATCTCAAAATGTTCAAAAATCATTTGAGAACGGAACTATCTTCTTTGAGCAAGTTCTTACTGCAATACTTTTCAAATATGACCAAGACAAGAGAAACCAATTGAAGATCTTATCACAAAACGACCAAATACAAATCGTTGCAATTGACCAAAATGATGTTCAATATCTTTTAGGCCAAGTTAATGGAATGTATTTGAGTGGTGGTTCTGCCGCTACAGGTACTGCGTTCGGTGATCGCAATGGATTTGAGCTAATTTTTACGGGAAGCGAACAAGAACCAGCAAGAGTTATTGAGGGTGCTTTAGCTACAGTATTTTCTGGTGCTACAATTAGTGGGTAAATAGTAGGTCTTTGCTGACTGAATATTCTATATCTAAATCCAAATGGAATTGGGGCTTCGCGGCCCCTTTTTCTATTGTATCAATTCAATTTCATTTTTTTTATATTTATTATTATAGACAACACATTATGTTATATCTACAAAAAGGATTACAAAACGAATTAACTTTGAATATTAATAACAATTCAACAACATCGTTTAGTGCATATACTTTGACATTTACACACATTATGTCGCAAGAGGTTAAGAGTTATACGGTTAGCACATCTGACCCACAAGTCTATGCGCAAAATATTCGTTATTGTGAGATAATACTAAATCTTCAAGACGCTGGTCAGGATTTGAATTACGAGGGTGAATACAATTTAAACATTTATGGTGACGGTACGGATCTAGTTTTTACAGGTATAGCAATACTTGAAGGAACACAGGAAGAACCGTTCTTTACAACTTATGTATCACCAAATGAGAATAACGAGAATTATATATACATACAAGATTAGTTATGAGTGAAATAAAAAAATCAGAATTTCAAAAGATTAAATTCCAGACCGCATCGGTTCCAGTATATTCAGAGGTATTACAAAGAGTACCGTGGGTATATTATGGTGATAATAACTTACTTCCAAATTACTTTATACAACTATATGACAACTGTGCAATACACAAAGCCGTTGTTACATCTAAGGTAAATCAGATTTTGGGTGATGGATTAGTATCTTTAAACAATCCAATGGCAACAGTTAATCTAATTAATAAGAGAGAAAACGTTACCGAAGTAATGAAAAAAGCTACTTTAGACTTTATGTTATTTGGTGGCTTTGCATTAAATGTTATTTGGACTAAGGATAAAAAACAGATTGCTGAGATATATCACCTAGATTTTTCTAGAATTAGAAGTGGTAAATTAAACGATAAGGATGAAATAGAATGCTATTATTACTGTCCAGATTGGAAACAAGTAAGAAAGTTTCCACCAGAAGAATATACAGCATTTAACCAAGAAACAGGTGGTAGTCAAATATTTTATTTTAAATGCTATCAACCTAATTTAACATACTATCCAATCCCTGACTGGTCTGCTGGTCAAAGAGCAATTGAGATAGATATTGAAGCTAAGAATTTCCATATGAATAACCTACGTAAAGGTATGGTTCCATCATTATGGATTAACTATAATAATGGTATTCCTGGTGAGGAAGAACAAAGAACATTGGTTCGTGCTTTAGAAGAGCAATATGGTGGAACAGATAATGCTGGCCAAGCCATTATTTCATTCAATGAAAGCCAAGAACAATCACCAGTAATTACACAAATTCCAAGAAACGATAATGACAATTATTATCAATCATTAAACGATGACATTACAAGATCTATCTTATCCGCACATAGAGTTTCTAGTGCTGAGTTATTTGGTATTGCTACCGCTGGTAAATTGGGTGGAGGCAATGAGATTGTTGAGCATTCTGAATATTTCCGTAAGATGGTTATTCAACCGTATCAAAACGAAATTCTCCCAGCATTTAGCAAATTGGTTTCATTAAAATTTGATAA
>Ga0114981_10001274_pt1 | contig 16454 bp, 18 predicted proteins | sample S_140806_MF_Meta_FD_87028 | JGI IMG/M metagenome (GOLD analysis project Ga0114981, IMG submission 87028) | Freshwater microbial communities from Lake Simoncouche, Canada to study carbon cycling - S_140806_MF_MetaG | ecosystem: Environmental > Aquatic > Freshwater > Lake | place: Lake...
AACTAGTTCTTCCTATAGAGCCGTCGTAGACTACGACGTTGATAGGACGGGTGTGGAAGCGTGGTAACACGTTAAGCTTACCGTTACTAATAGCTCAATTGGCTTGATTTATGCACTGAAAAACTTTTCATTGATACAAATGACAATGTTTAATTTTATATGCAGTTTTTATAATTGCATCTATAAATAATTAATGAGCAGCGAGCATTATTCTCAAAAGTATCAAAAAAAAATATTAATTAGAAATATTAATAGTAGCAATAAATTAAAGTTATCACTTGATATAATTTATAAACTTTTAGGTGAAAAAAAGGATTCTAATACCAGATATATTAAATATAAAAAATTATTTTATCAGATACCCTTGCCAACTCAAATTGATAATTTTTTACTTGATTATTTTAATTTTATTAATTCAAAATTTATAACTAAATCTGGAACTTACAAAAAATATTTAGCATGGGAGAAAGGTTGGAAATTTAATTTAAATAGAATTAAACGAAATTTTAATATTAAATTTTTAACACCCAAATTTGTCAGAAAAGATCAATTATTAAGAATAAATGGAAAATATATAATTCCTAAATCAAGTAACTTTGAGACAAGACTATTTCAGACTATTAAATTAATAATATTTTATAAGTATATAAAGAATATAAATTATATTTATGAATTTGGTTGTGGAACTGGGCATAATTTAATTTTTTTATCAAAGCATTTTAAAAATTTAAAATTTATAGGCACAGATTATTCAAGAACTTCTCAAAATATTCTTAATATAGTCAATAAAAGATTTAGTAATATTAATGGATTTTTTTTTGATATTACCAAACCGTCCAAAAATTTTTATATAAAAAAAAATAGTATTGTTTTTACAGTCGGCACTATGGAACAAGTTGGAAAAAAATATAGAAGTTTTTTTAAATTTCTTAGAAAGAATAAACCAAATATAATAATTCATTTTGAAACATTTAATGAACTCTATAGCAATTATACTATTACGGATTATTTAACAAAAAAATATCTTAATAAGAGGAATTACTTGAAAAATTATTTGTCTTTTTTACGAGATAAGGAAAAAAAAAAAATAATTAAAATAACTAAAGTTCAAAGAATTTTTGGAAATCAGTTTCACGAAGGTTACTCTTGCGTTATTTATAAGTTCGTAAATTAATCTTTGTTGAATTTATCGCCATCTTCAATAACTAGATAAGAGTGTGAATCTTTATCATTTAAGATTTTTTTAAAAGTAGTAAAAATTTTATTTTTATTTGCTAGTTTGACAACCTTTATTTCAGTTAAAGTTTTTCGAAAAATTTCGGTGTAGTCCTGAGTGTGTTGTGGCCCACCATCGAGTGGTCTTTTCGCTCCTATTGCTGTTCTTATTATAATTCTTGGCTTGAATTCTTGTCTCGTCATTAGACGGATCTTGTCTAGATGATTTACAATCTGATTAAAAGCCAATATTAAAAAATCAAATCTAGGATAACAGGTTACAGGAATAAATCCCTCCATAGCAAGCCCTATAGATATTCCCATTTGAACATCTTCAAAAACAGGTAACTCAATTTTTTTATTTTCAGGTACGCCTACTAAAGTATTAAACATTGAATTGCCTGGATAAGAAACAGACTGCCCTAAAAAAATTGTTTTAGGATGTCTTGATAAGAAGTTCATAGATTTTATAAGTTCTTTTTTGTAAGTCATAATTAAAATAATATCCAAGAGCCTGTTCCGTGATGCGGAAATTTTCTTTTATATTTATAATATTTTACATTATTAGGAATTTTTGATTTTTTAATCCACACTTTATCTGTAGGTGTGTTTGTACTCATATTATTATCCTCTACTACAAATTTAATCGGCAGTTTATGATTTTTAGAGTATTTATAAGTCTCATGAAAAGTTCCAGTTTCAAAAGTCATGTCACCAATAAATACCCAAACTTTAGAAGTAGTTTTTTTTCTTTTTAAGCCTATAGCAACGCCTAGGGCAATTGGTAATATACCACCCACTATTGCAGAGGAATAAAATTTTTTACTTATAGAATTTATTCCCATACTACGTCCAAGAATAATTTCTTTTTTTAGCCAGTCAGGCGATATTCCATGCAGCAGAGCATGATAGTGATTTCTCCATGTTGAAAAAACCCAGTCTTTTTTTTTTATTTTTTTAAAAATTTTAATTAAAGGATCTTCATTATTTCCTGACAAATGTATTGGAGCTTTAATCTTTCCCGTCTCGTAAATTCTTTTTATGTCCTCTTCAAATTTTATTAATTTTTCTTTAGTTATTTTTTTTAGATACATAATAATGTTTATAAGTATATAATCTATTATCCGTAATCAAAAATGTTTTTATATGTTAAGTAAAGAAATATTGTCTTTTTTCAATAGAAAAAAAATTTTAATTACCGGAGGAACAGGCATGATAGGAAGATCAGTGGTGGAATCTTTGTCGCAAGTTAATTGTGAAATTATCACTGTTTCACTTGATCAATTAGATATCGCATCTAAAAATAAGCATATAGTTGGTGATTTAACTGATTTTAATTTTTGCAAAGATATTACCAAACATATCGATTATGTTTTTCATATTGCAGGAATAAAAGGATCAGTGGATGTCACAATAAAAAAACCTGCTAGTTTTTTTGTTCCGTTATTAATGTTTAATACGAATGTTTTAGAAGCCTCAAGATTAAATTCAGTTGAAAGATTGGTGTATGTAAGTTCCATCGGCGCTTATGAACAGGCGGATGTGTTTATAGAAAATAATAAATTTACCGGAGAACCAATGGATAGATACCCTGGCTGGGCAAAAAGAATGGCAGAATTGCAAATTAAAAGTTATGGTGAACAATATAATTTGAAAAATTATTCAATTGTAAGACCATGTAACGTATATGGACCTGGAGATAACTTTGATCCGGATAATGCAATGGTAATACCGTCTTTGATGTATAAAATTTTTCACAAGACCCAAGATCCTTTAGAGATTTGGGGGGATGGTTCGGCAATCAGAGATTTTGCTTATTCCGACGATATTGCTGATGGCATAATAAAGGCTATGTATTATGGAACTAATAACAGCTATGTAAACTTAGGCAGCGGAAAGGGTTATTCGATTAAAGAATTAATAACTAAATTGAAATCTTTTTTGAATTTCAACTATATTTTTAGGCCCGAAAAATCCTCTGGTTTTTCAAAGAGAGTAATGGATATTAGTTTAGCAAAGAAGCAAATACATTATAATCCTCAAGTTGAATTAGAAGACGGATTAAAAAAAACTTGGAATTGGTTTATTAAAAATAGCGAAGAATTTAAAAAAAAGAAAAACTACTTTAAATAAACATGAAAAAAAAAGCTTTAATAACAGGAGTAACAGGAATGGTAGGTTCTCACTTGTTAGACTTCTTAATTAAAAATACTAATTGGGATGTTTATGGAGTTTTAAGGTGGAGAAGTGCGTTAAATAATATTTCAAATCATATTGATTTAATTAATAGTGATAAAAGAATAAAGTTATTATACGCAGATATTAGAGATACGCTTGCTGTTCAGGAGGCATTTAAATCTTCAAAGCCAGACTATGTCTTTCATTTGGCGGCACAAAGTTACCCACAAACAAGCTTCTCTTCTCCACTTGATACAATGGAAACCAATATACAAGGTACTGCAAGAGTTTTAGATTCAATAAAAAAATATTGTCCAAAAGCTATAGTTCACGTTTGTTCTTCGTCTGAGATATTTGGAAAAGTTCCAAGAAGTAAACTACCAATAGATGAGGACTGCACATTTCACCCAGCCTCTCCTTACGCAATATCAAAAGTTGGGACAGACTTACTTGCGAGGCATTATGCCGAAGCTTATAAAATGTGCGTGATGTCGACAAGAATGTTTACCCACACAGGGCCACGTAGAGGAGATGTATTTGCCGAATCTTCGTTTGCAAAACAAATCGCATTAATAGAAGCAAAGTTAATACCCCCAATAGTAAAAGTTGGAAATTTAGAAAGTTTAAGAACTGTCGCTGACGTTCGAGATGCCGTCAGGGCTTATTTTTTATTAGTCACTAAAAAACCAATATCAGGAGCTTATTATAATATTGGAGGAGATCATACTTGTAAAATAAGAGATATTTTATCTGTCTTATTAAAGAAATCAAAAATAAAAAAAATAAAAATTGTAACAGACAAAAATAGATTAAGGCCACTCGATGCTGACTTACAAATACCAAATACTAAGAAATTTAAATCTCATACAGGATGGAAACCAGAAATCAGTTTTGATAAAACAATGACAGATCTTCTAAATTACTGGAGAGATAGAGTCTTTAATTCAGGATCAAAGTTTCTAACAAGGTAAAATATTTATTTATGCACTTAGAAATAAAAAAAACAAAATTAAAAGATGTTTTGATAATAAAACCACCCACTATTTTTAAAGATTTTAGAGGCAAATATATAGAAACTTATAATAACAAAATTTATCAAAAAAATTCCATAAATATTAAATTCATTCAAGATGATGTTTCTGTTTCTAAAAAAAATGTTTTAAGGGGAATACATGGTGATAACAAAACATGGAAATTAGTTTCTTGTCTTTATGGGAGTTTTTATCTTGTAGTTTTAAATTATGACAGAAAATCAAAAAGTTTTGGAAATTATATTTCAATAGTTTTGTCAGATAAGAACAATCTTCAAGTTCTGATTCCTCCTAAGCATGGAAATGGGCATTTCGTTTTATCTAAGCAAGTGATATTTCATTACAAACAAAATACTTTGTACGAAAAAAAATCTCAATTTACAGTAAAATGGAATGATCCACGTTTTAAGATAAGATGGCCTACAAAAAATCCAATTTTATCAAAAAGAGATAATCTTGAACAATAAATTAAATAATTTTTATAAAAACAAGCGGATACTAGTAGCTGGAGGGACAGGAGTAATTGGTTTACAATTAGTAAAACTTTTATCGAGGTATTCAAAAAAAATTATAGTCGCGGGAGCCCATGAAAAAAACTTTGCTAAAAAAAATTTACCAAAAAACATAAAGTATATAAAAACAGATCTTAGAGAATTTAAGAATTGCATTAGAGTAACCAAAAACATCGAATATGTCTTTAATCTTGTTGGAATAAAAGGCTCATCTGGAATTGGAGAAAATAAAGTTTTAGATTTTTATAATTCTATGATTATGTTTCAAACAAACTTATTTAAAGCATCATTAGAAAACAATATTTCTAAATATATGTTCGTTAGCAGTATATGCGGATATCCAAATTTTAATAAAAAAAAAAAAGAAGAAAATTTTTGGAATGGTTTGCCAAAACAAAATGATAAGATACCCGGTCTTGTAAAAAGAATTGGCGAAATTCAAATTGAGGCCGCATATAAGCAGCTTGACTGGAAAGGCGGTTTTATTGTTAGGCCATCAAATGTTTATGGGCCTTTTGATGATTTTAATCCAAAAACTGCTCAAGTTATTCCTTCTTTAATAGCTAAATTTTTAGAAACTTCGAAAAATAAAAAATTCGTTAATATCTGGGGTGATGGCACAGCCAAAAGAGATTTTATTTTTTCAGAAGATGCGGCAGAAGCTATAATGAGAATTATGACAGTGCAAAAAGCTTTTAATTATCCTATTAATCTAGGAGCTGGACATGCTATTACGATTAAAAAATTAGCATTGTGCTTAAAAGAAATTATAAATAAAAACATTTATATTAACTGGCAGAAAGATAAGCCAACCGGAGATTCAATTAGAGTTTTAGATACAAAAAGATTAAAAGAAATTTTGCCTAATTTTAAAACTACGTCTTTAAAAAATGGTCTAATAAAAACTGTGGATTGGTATATAGAAAATAAATTATAATAATTTTTATGAAATATAAAATTCCAGTAGCAGACTTAATAGATAAATTAACGGTAGATCACATTAAGCAATTCAAGTTTAAAAAATTTGAAGGAGATCTAGAGAGCAATATTAAAAACATTCTCGAAGACATCGAAGTTGCTTTAAAAGAAAAAAATATATTTCTGGATTACAAGATAATCCGACCATTAATAATTCTGGCACAAATAAATCTTCACATATGGAATCTTAAAGATGAAATGAAAAAAGACGACAAAAATTATGACAATTTATTAAAACTTGCTCATCAGTTAAATGGAACTAGAAACAAAATAAAAAATGAATTATTAAAAATTTTTAAAGAAGATGGTTTTTCAAATCAAAGATCTAATTTTAGTACCGATGGACTTGAAGATTGGTCCGTTAACAAATTATTGAAGAAATAGTTTGAAATATAAATTAATTAAAAATAATAGTAAAAAAATTTTTCCCATAGGACTTGGTTGTGGAATAGGAAATTATAATTCTCATTATTCATACAAAGAGCTATTAACTATAATTCGAAAGTCCCTTGAGTGTGGAGTGAATTTTTTTGATACCGCCCCTGTATATGGTGATGGAGCTTCAGAGAAAATATTAGGTAATGCTTTTTCCTTGAGAGAAAAAGAAAATATTTTCATCGCAACAAAAATTTCACCCGAGATGCTTTCATCTTCTAATATTGTTAAATCAGTTAACAACAGTAGAAAAAATTTGAAGGTAAATAATATAGATTTAATCCAAATTCATTGGCCAAACCCTAAAATTAATTTATTTGAAAGCATGGATACACTTTTAAAATTAAGAGATGACAAAATAGTTAAAAGTATAGGAATATGCAATTATACATTTAGTGATTTAAAAAAAATTTTAAAAACATATGGTTCAAGTTCTATTTCAACGTTTCAAACAGAATATAATTTATTTGACCGGACAGCAGACGGCGAATTATATAATTTCTTAAAAAAAAAAAATATTATTTTATTAGGTTATAGTCCACTTGCACAGGGAAAAATATTTAATGGAAAAAATCAAAAAACAATTTTAGAAATAATTTCAAAGAAATACAACATTTCAATTGCTCAACTCATTCTAAACTGGATGTCTAAAAAAAATATTATTCCAATACCAAATTCATTAAATAATAAAAGAATGTTAGAAAATATTAAATCAATTAACTTTAGCATATTGTCAAAAGACCTAAAAATTATCGAAAGCAAATGTAAATCTAAAATTGAGAAGATAGACGCTAAAAAAATTGTTATTGAAAGTAAGTTAAACCCAAAGGTTTATACAACTATTGAAGAAGCAAAACTTAATAAGTTTAATATGGTTCCTAGCCCTTTAAATTTGTCTCGAGAAATTAAAGAAAATCCCAAAATGATTAAACCGATTCGAATTAAAGAGGTTTTTTTTAAAAAAAGAAAAAAACTTTATTTAATTGAAGGTAGACTGAGATTTTGGTCGTGGATTATAGCTTTTGGATGGAATAAAAAGATCCCAGCTTTAGTATGGTATTCAAAAAAAAAATGAAAAAAAAAATATTAATAACAGGCTGCTCAGGTTTTGTTGGAATTAATTTAATACTAAAATTAAATAAATTAAAAAAATATTCTTTAATTGGAACTTATTATAAAAAAAAGCCACATCTCCCAAAAAATATAAAGTTAATTAAATCGGATTTAACAAATAAAGCTTACTGCTTAAAAGTACTAAAAAATGTTGACTATGTTTATGTATGCTCAGCTAACTCAAGCGGAGCGGGTATAATGGAAAGCAAACCATTAGTGCACCTTACTCCTAATCTAGTTATGAATACATATTTATTAGAATCTGCATATGAAAATAAAGTAAAAAAATTTATTTTTTTGAGTAGCAACACAGTTTATCCAGTATCAAGAAAGAAAATGAAAGAAAAAGACTCAAATTTTAATTTTTTTGAAAAATATTTTATTGTTGGGTGGATGAAAAGATTTTCAGAAATTATGTGCGAAATGTATTCAAAAAAAATAATTAGAAAAATGCAAACAATAATAGTTAGGCCTGGAAACTTATACGGACCTTATGATAAATTTGATTGGGAGAAATCAAAATTTATTGCTGCTACTATTAGAAAAGTTTTAGAAAATAAAAATGGAATAATAAAAGTTTGGGGAGACGGAAAAGACTTAAAAGACTTTCTTTATATTGATGATTTTACTGACGCTTTGATCAAAATATTGAAAATAAAAGATATATTTTATGTTGCAAATATTGCTATGGGAAAGTCTTACTCAATCAAAAACATTCTGAAACTGATACTTAAAATTCAAAAAGTAAATTTAAAAATTTTATATGATCTATCTAAACCACAAATGATTCCTGTGAGAAATATTGATATATCCAAAATCAAGAAGGATTTAAATTGGCGTCCAAGAGTAACAATACAAGAAGGTTTAAAAAAAACCATCGACTGGTATAAGAATTGTTATCAATAAATGATTATTTGCAAGACACCTTATAGAATTTCTTTTTTTGGGGGGGGGACAGATTTTCCAGACTGGTATAATAAATACGGTGGAAGAGTTATATCTACTTCAATTAATAAATATTCTTACATAGTAATTAGAAATTTACCAGAAATTTTTAAATATAAATTTAGGATTAGATATTATTTTAGAGAGGAGACGAATTCTAAAAACGGCATTAAACACCCGGTTGTAAGAGAATTATTAAAATTAAATAAGAGTATTAAAAATATTGATATTACCCATCACGGTGACTTGCCAGCAAGAACGGGGATAGGATCTAGTTCATCTTTTACAGTAGGACTGATTCACTCATTAAATGCCTTGCAGAAAAAAAATATTAACAAAAAGGAATTATCAGATTTAGCAATATCCTTTGAGCAGGAAATATTAAAGGAAACTGTAGGATCTCAAGATCAAGTAATAGTCTCTTATGGAGGATTTCGCTCAATAAATTTTGAAAAAAAAAAAATTATTACTAACTTAATTGGTACTAAAAATTTTATTAATAAATTAGAGAAATGGTGTCAGGTTTTTTATTTGGGCAATCAAAGAAGCGCAAGTAAATTAGAAGATAAAAAATTTGGATATATAAATAAAAAGAAGAAGATAATTTTACAAAATATGATGGATATTACAAAAGAAGCTGAAAGACTCATCCTTTCTAAAAATACAAATAGTTTTTATGATTTTATTAAACTTTTAGATGAACAGTGGAAACTAAAAAAAAATTTAGATACTGCGGTATCCTCAGTAAATATTAATGAAATGTATGAATTTTCAAAAAAACATGGTGCAATTTCAGGAAAAATATTAGGAGCAGGAGGCGGTGGTTTTTTTTTATTAATTACCCCTCCTCAATTTCAAAAATCTTTAGAAAAAAAGATTAAATTATCAAAAATTAACATCAAATTTGAAAATAACGGATCTCAAATTATATTTAATTCAACAGATTAATTTTTTATTCAATTTCAAAATACGCAACTCGAGATACATACGGTAGTTTTTTTAATCTTATTTTATTCATATCAAAAACTTCCATTAACGCTGTAGTTTCTCCTGGGGAATCTGGATCATTAAGCTCGTCAAAACCCAATACGCTTCCTTTTATTAATCTTTTTTTAATTATACTTAAACAATCTTTTGTTGGTTTATAAAGATCAAAATCAAAATATGCTAAAGAAATTATTGATTGAGGATTTTTTTTCAAAAATTTTTTTAATTGAGTGGGAGCATCGCCTTTATAGATTTCGAATTTTTTTATGTGATTAATCGGATTATCATTTTCTTGAATATTCATTATTTCTTCTAAATATTTATGATAATTTTTTGTTAAAGATAATTGACCTTTTTTCATAAGATCAGATTTTCCATCTTGTTTACTAATTTTTGGAAAACCCTCAAATGTATCAAAAATTATAATTTTTCTATGTCTATTAAAAGGTTCATACATACCCCTCAAACTTGCAAAAAGAGCTGGATTTTGTCCCCATCTTGTTCCAAATTCAATTATCACCCCTGGTATTTTTATAATTTTTTTATAGATTTCATTAAAAAAAATAATTCTAGATAAATTTTTTGAGTTTAAATACAAACCTAAATTAGATAGCAATTGATCCTTAGGTATCGGGGAGTTTAAAAGCATATTTATATGTTTTTCTCTAGCTTCCTTTTCAATTGAGCTTGAGTATTCTTTAATTTCTTTTCTATTTTTCATTTAATTTTTTTTTATTTAATGCAATGTAATCTAATATTTTCTCTTTTGAAAGATTATACCTGTTCCACACCCACTTTCTAGAAGCCGAACCAAATATAAACTTATCTTTAAGGTTAAAGTTTTTAACAAAACAATTTTCTGCATTATTCAAACACGAGTATATAAATCTTTCAATAGATGAATTTTTCATATTTTCATCAATAGTTACAATGCTCTTCGTGTTTTTTATAATTTTTCGAATCTTCTCTACAGGAAAAGGACTAAGTTTTATAACGTCTATTAACATAGTAGGAATGCCCATTTCTTTAAGAGGCTTAATTAGGTCTAAGCCGGTACGTGTTGTAATACCAGTTGTAATAATTGCTAATTGCTTACTTTGGCCAAATACTTTTAATGGATAAAATTTTTTTTGGTTTTTATAAAGACTTGGTAGTTTTTCTTTATCTAGTCTTATTAAAGATGTTATTTTTTTATTATAAGCATATTTTAAAGACGCAATGGCTGAAACATAGTCACTAGGATTAAAAATATTCATATTTGGTAAACACTGTAGAACACCTATATCTTCAATCCCATGATGTGTTGGACCATCTACTCCATAGGAAAGCCCAGCACCAACACCAATGATTGTTACAGGAAGGGCATCTAAACAAAGATCAATTTTAATTTGCTCAAGTCCTCGAAAAATAAGATGGGATATAATGCCATATATAAATACATGGCGTTTTTCGCTAGCTAGTCCACCGGCTAAACTTATAATATTTTGTTCAGATATACCGCAATTAATAACTCTTTTTTTAAATTTTCTTTTGAGAATATCCAATCCAATAGCACCCATATCGTTTGTTAAAAGAATACAATTTTTGTCTTTTTTAAATACTTGGTATAACTCTGAGAAAATTTTATCTCTGAAATCAAAAGTTTCTTTATTATTCATATAATTTATCAATTTTAAGTTCTTTCATGGCTGTTAATATTTGTTTTTTATTAGGTATCTGGTGGTGCCATTCCTTTTTATTTTCCATAAATTTAATGCCTTTGCCTTTGATTGTGTTAGAAATGATACAAACAGGTTTTTTTGATTTTTTTGCTTTTATAAAAGTTTTATAAATATCATTATAATTGTGACCATTGATAACAAAAGTATTCCATCCAAATGATTTAAATTTTTTATCTAAAGGCTCCAGAGCTCCAATTTTTTCAGTGAAATTAGTGGCACTAAGCTTGTTCCTATCAATTATAGCAATTAGATTATTTAATTTATTGTGAGCTGCAAATATACAGGCTTCCCAGATGGAACCTTCTTGACACTCTCCATCACCTAATAAAACAATAACATGATTAGATGATTTCCTCATTTTTAGGGATAAAGATTTTCCACAAGCGACACCTAAGCCATGACCCAGGGATCCGCTGCAATTTTCTATTTTATTTATTTTTGTATCTGGATGTCCAGGTAACAAGGACCCATCTCCACCAAAACTATACAAACTTTTTTTACTTATTAATCCAAGATCTGCTAATACCACGTAAAGAGTAAGACAACCATGACCTTTACTTAAGATAAAAATATCTTTTTTTTTGAAGAAGTTAAAAATTTTTGTATAAAATAAAACAACAGCATTTTCAACCCAGGAGTAAGCAGGAGGAATATGACCTTTTTTAGCTTTTAGTGCAGTTTTAAAAATCTCTTGTCTAATAAATTTTGATTTAAAAGAATAGTTTATTTTATTTGTTTTCGACATATATATAATCTAAATAATTAATTTTAAAATTAATTAAAATAGATCAATATTTTATTATTTTTAGCAATCTAACTTAAATGGTAAATATAGCAATCGTTTCCGGGAAGTATAATTTTTATAATAATTATAAATTTAATTTAAAAACAGTAGAGATTCAAATATTTTTAATCATGATAATTTATTACTCGAAACCCTACATTCTAGATAAAAAATTACTCAATAAAAATTGATCATATGTATAATTATAAAAATATTGAAATAATTGATATTTTTTTTACATTCTAATATCAGAACACTACGACAAAAGTTATATAAAAAATTTTAAAGAAAATTTTTTTATTTATATATAAATGAACCAAGGCCTATAATCTCTGTACAGCGTGAAAACTCAACGCATTATTATTCTGATAAAATTTTTATAAACAATAAAAAATATTTAAAGAATAATTAAGAATAGCATTAAAAATATTTATACAAACGGAATTACTGTCGTTACAAAAACCTTAAATTAGAAAAAAATAAAAAAAATATTTTTCAAAAAATTAACATATTATTTTTTACTGGTAATTAATATGAATTTTTCATCTTTGATTATTAAGCATTTGATTTTAATTAGAAAAATACGCGTTTTAATATTAATCCTCAAAGAAATTACATTTATATTAAAAATTTAATTAAATAGACTATTTGTAAATTAATAAATTTTAATTATCAAAGTATTAATTAAATTATTCCTATTTAAAAAAAAATTTAAATTATTTCACAATAATGAATTTAATTGCAAATAATGCATTTACTTTAGGTTTAATTTTTAATAAATGTAGAATTAAAGATTTAATTATCATTAATTAATAAATATACGGCTGTTTTCATAGTTTTTATAATTATATATTAATTATATCATGATCTTAATTTTACTATAAATAAAATTTTGAAAAATTTAAATTATTATAGCCTTGGTTATTTCAAGAAAATTTATTTTGCTCTTCAAAGTTTAAATTTAGTGCATTTTCAGAATTTTCTAATGCTTTTATTAAGCGTCAAAAAGAAGAATAAGAAAGTTATTTTAGTTGGTAATGGGGGTAGCGCCGCAATGTGCAGCCACGTTTCCGTAGATCTAACTAAGCAATGCAATATCAGAGCTATAAATTTTAATGAGGCCGATTTAATTACATGTTTTGCAAATGATTACGGTCACGAAAATTGGATTCAAAAAGCTATAGAAAAATATCATGATACAGGAGATTTAATTGTATTGATAAGTAGCAGTGGCAATTCTACAAATCATTTAGTGGCTGCAAAGTACTGTATAAAAAAAAAATTAAAACTTATTACTTTTACAGGTTTTTCAGGCGTAAATTTGCTTTCCAAGTTAGGAAATGTAAACTTTTATTTAAATTCTAAAAATTATAATCAAATAGAAATGGTACATCACATTTGGCTACTTTTAGCTTGTGATTATCTTACGAAAACTAAATTTTAATAATTATAAATAATTTTTTAATTAATTTGTCTTTCAATATGTTTTTAAATTAATAAGTTCAATTTAATATTTAAGACAATTATTTATTTATATTTTATTAAAAAAAATAAATGATCCAAAAAAAAATTTTTTATGTTTAAGCTAAGTATAATTACACCAACTTATAAAAGATCTAGAGATTTAATAAAAAATTATAATTTTTTAAAAAAAAATGTTAATTTTTATAATTTTGAATGGATTCTTTTGTATGAAATAGATGATTATAAGACTGTAGCAACCATAAATACTATTAATGATAAATTTGTCAAAAAATATCCTGGGTATTACAAAAGCGCTGATAAAGCAACTATATTTGGAATAAAAAAAAGCACCGGTTATTTTATAGTTCTTCATCCAGACGATGAATTTTTCACTAAGGATTTTTTTTTTACTATTAGAAAAGTAAGCGCAAGCTTAGAATGGATTATAGGCGGAGGGTTTTATATAAATAAAAAAAATAAAATTTCTCAAAAATATATAACTTTAGTAAAGTCAATGCTTCTTAAAAATTACTCTTCGCACATATTAAGAATTATAAATTTTCTTATGGGGGCATCAATAATATTTAAAAAAATAATATTTCAAAAATTAGGTGGGGTACCTAAAATTAATTATGCTGGTGCAGATTATTTTTTATGGCTTAAATTCGATAAATTTTATCAACCGAAAATAATTAATAAGAATTTTAGCTTTTCCAGATTTGATGAAAATACAATAACTGGGAGTTTTGATATAAAAAGGTATGTAATGAGGTTGAAAGTTTTAAAGTCATACGCAAATAATTTTTTAGTGAGACTTTTGCAATATCTAATAATTATTTCAATAATAATCTTTAATTTTATAAATAAAGTAATTTTAAAAAAATATTGAATGAACTTTTTATTTTTTATTATACTTATAAATATTTTAATTATCATTTTTAAAAAAAATATTAACAAGATTATAAATATAAAAGACATTCCTGACGAAAAAAGGAAATTTCATAAGTCAGCTGTACCACTTACAGGAGGATTAATTTTTTTAGTTAATTTAATTTTAATTTTTTTGTATTTTTATATTTTTCATAATAATTATTTATTAAACGAAGTTTTTTTTCAAAGTAATAAAAGTTTACTATCCTTTATTTTTGGAACATTTGTTCTTTTTTTATTAGGTTTATTGGATGATAAATATAAATTAGGTTCATCAGTTCGATTATTTTTGACATTTTTTATAATTTATTTGGTATTAATGATTGATAATGATTTGATAATAAAAAATCTTAATAGTCATTTTTTTGATAAAACATTTCAATTATCAAATTTATCTATTTTTTTTACAATTCTTTGTTTTTCTTTATTCATAAATTCTATGAATATGTTTGATGGAATTAATTGCCAGTGTATTTTATATACTATAATTCATTTTCTTATTTTTTATTATTATTCTTCTTTAGATATATTTTTGTTATTTTTAATAAGTGCGATTTTTTTGCTTTATAGTAATTTTAAAAATGATTTATTTCTTGGAGATAGTGGAGTTTATTTATTGGGTTTCATAATATCCTTTTTTTATATAAAATTTTACCAAGCAAATTACATTAAAAATGTAGAAGTAATTTTTTTGTATATGCTTGTTCCGGGAGTGGATATGATTAGGTTGTTTATTTTAAGATTATATAATAAAAAAAACCCTTTTGAGGCAGATCTGAACCATTTTCACCATATTTTGTTAAAAAAATATGATTATCAATCAACACTTTTAATTAGCACCTTATTAGTAACGCTGCCGATTTTATTGAGCTTTTTTATTGAAAAAACTTATATATTAATAATTATTTCTGTTACTATTTATTTTTTTTTATTATTAAAGAAGTAATTTTGTGTAGCTAAAATTGTTAATAACAAAATATTTATTAGAGTAAAATTTAGACTAAGAATTACACTTGCTGTCACAACACTAACTTGGTCAACATTTAATAAACTACCCATATAATAAATTAGGAGTTCTCTTATTCCAAAAAAACTAAATATAAGAATTTTAAGTAAAGCTTCAAGAAAGGGTAGAAAAATTAATATTAATATTACTGTTTTGTTGTTAAAAAAATTAATTAATATAAAGTAGTAAAGTATTAATAATAAAACGTTCCTTAGAGTATCTATTAGAAAAATAATTTTAAATTTATCTTCAAAACTATTAATAACTTCACGAATTACTTTAATTATTTTCAAATTAAAATTTATTTTAATAAGTTTAAGAAAGTATAAAAGAATTACGTCAAATTTGATTAATAAAAAAAAAAGTGGTAAGATTGAAAAACTATAAACTAAAATTTTGCTATTTTGATAGTTGTATAAATATATCCATATTAAAAGTAGTGTAATTATAACTTTAGAACTCAATACGAAAAACTTTTCAATAATTAAATAGCTAATTTTTTTCGAAAATGAAATATTTTTAAGAGTATTAAATTTAAAAATTTCTATAAATAAACTTGTGTTAAAAATATCTGATAAACCAATAGATTTTATAAAGTTAAAATATATTATTTTATTTCTTAGTTTTTTTAAAAAATAAACCCACTTAAATATAAATAATAATGGAATTGGTAATGACAGGAAAAAAAAAAGAATCCAATGATAGATATTTAAATTTAAAATATTATTTTTTAATGTAAAAAAATCAATTTTATAGAATAAAAAGTAAAGAATAATAAATGTAATTAATAATTTTGTTAATTTCTTAGAAGCAATCTTTTGTATTACATGTAATAAGTACATAGTATGAATTATATCAAAAAAATGAATTTATCTTGGTTTAATTTTAATAGCTATTGTAAAATACTATTAATTTTTTTTCCTTTAACGATAATTTTCGGACAATCCTTTGTAAGCCTTTTTTATATTCTGTGTTTTGCTAGTTTTGTTATCATTTTAAAAAAAACTAATTTAAAAGAATTTTATAAAAACTTTAAATATATATTATATTTTTTTTTATATTTAATTCTATCAAGTTTACTTATTAATCAAATTAATATTATAAACGCATTAATTTTATTAAAATTTTTTTTTTTATTTTTTTTTTTTATTTTTA
>Ga0114981_10001275_pt1 | contig 16453 bp, 16 predicted proteins | sample S_140806_MF_Meta_FD_87028 | JGI IMG/M metagenome (GOLD analysis project Ga0114981, IMG submission 87028) | Freshwater microbial communities from Lake Simoncouche, Canada to study carbon cycling - S_140806_MF_MetaG | ecosystem: Environmental > Aquatic > Freshwater > Lake | place: Lake...
CGTGGATACCTGTCATACGTGCAACAGCAATCTGGGAGCGCTCAAGCGGAATGACTGTCATGCGAGGCTCTTCAGATTGGATGGCCATCAGCATTTCAAGTGTGTTGTCCGTACAGCCATTGTCAACGACAACCAGCTCCCAGTCTTGAAAGTCCTGTGCACGGATAGCATCAATCGCTTGGCGGGTCTCAGCGAGGCGGTTGTAGCACGAAATCACGATGCTAATCTTGGGAGGCATAGCCACTTGCATTGCACAATCCATGCCACGTAACGTAGCCATGAGAAGTCATGGGATTTCCCATTCAAGGTTGCACATGCACCTATTTTCCGTTTTTTCGCCGAATGAGGCCAAAACCCGGTAGTTAAGACAGTTAACCTATATTCAGGAGTGGCTGTTTCATCGTAGTATTCCAGTTGATGGTGGTGTTTACTTGATGACGGAGACAGGCGCGCTATGAAAGCAGTAATTCTAGCTGGTGGTCTTGGGACACGGCTAAGCGAAGAAACCAGTGTCAAGCCAAAGCCGATGGTTGAGGTCGGAGGTCGCCCGATTTTGTGGCACATCCTCAAGATGTATTCAGCGCACGGCATTAACGATTTCATTATCTGCTGCGGCTACAAAGGCTACATCATCAAGGAATACTTCGCGAACTACTTTCTCCATAACTCGGATATCACCTTTGACCTGCGCTTCAACCAAATGATTATTCATGCGGCGACCGCTGAGCCTTGGAGAATCACGCTGGTCGATACCGGAGAGTCATCGATGACCGGTGGGCGCCTCCGCCGCGTCCGTGACTATATCGGGACTGACACGTTTTGCTTCACGTACGGAGATGGTGTTGGGAATGTCAATATCACCGAGCTCGTTGCTTTCCACAAAGCGCAAGGTACGGAAGCAACCCTGACTGCCGTGCAGCCCGCCGGACGCTTTGGAGCCCTTGGCCTCGCTGGTGGTCAGAACCTGATCACAAGTTTCCAGGAAAAACCCGATGGCGATGGCTCCTATGTTAATGGCGGCTTCTTCGTCCTCGAGCCAAGCGTCATCGATCTCATCGAGGAAGACTCCACTGTCTGGGAACAAGGTCCACTACGCCAGCTCGCAGCATCTGGGCGCCTCTCCGCATACCGCCACGATGGCTTCTGGCAGCCCATGGACACCCTCGCCGACAAACAGAAACTGGAACAGCTCTGGGCCAGTGGCAATGCGCCGTGGAAGGTCTGGTAATCATTCGTGACCTTTACCGAAACATCGTTGTCCGGCGCAATGATTGTCGAAATGGAAAAGCGCTCCGATGACCGGGGCTTCTTCGCACGCGCATTCTGCGCGCGTGAAATGGCTGCCATCGGCCTGAACCCGGATGCCGTCCAAATAAATGTCTCCTACAACAAAGACAAAGGGACCCTTCGCGGGATGCATTATCAGATTGCACCCGCGACCGAAACTAAGCTAGTTCGCTGCACACATGGGGCCATCCTCGATGTCATCATCGACATGCGACCTGACTCGCCCACGTATCTCCAGCACATAAAGGTCGAGCTTTCCGCCGATAACCACCGTGCTCTCTATGTGCCTGGGATGTTTGCGCATGGCTACGTCACCCTCACCGATGATGCTGAAATCTGCTATGTGGTCAGTGAATATTACACGCCTGGCTGTGAGCGCGGCGTCCGGTGGGATGACCCTGCATTTGGTATCGAGTGGCCACTTGAACCCATCGGGATGTCGGGAAAAGATGCCCTTTGGCCACTCATGTCCGAGCGAAGCGCAGAGGAAACACAATGACACCTGGCTTCTGGAATGGAAAGCGCGTCGTTATCACGGGGCACACCGGCTTCAAAGGCAGCTGGCTCACGCTCTGGCTGTCGCAGCTCGGCGCAAATGTCACCGGAATTGCACTTGAACCATTCACAACTCCGAGCATTTTCACTGAGGCGGATATTAGTGCGTGTTGTGATCACCACGTCTGCGACATCCGGGATGCCGAGCGCACGGCAAGCCTGATCAAAGCCGCAAACCCAGAAATCATCTTCCACCTCGCCGCGCAGCCACTGGTTCGCCTGAGCTATCGCGAGCCACTAGCAACTTTTGAATCCAATATCATGGGTACCGCAAGTGTCCTTAATGCGCTCCGCGAGTGCCCGGACTGCCGCACCGCCATCATGATCACCACCGACAAGGTCTACCATAACCGTGAGTGGGCTTGGCCGTACCGTGAGGATGACACACTTGGCGGGCACGATCCTTATAGCGCGAGCAAGGCCGCGTGCGAGATCGTGATCAACTCATTCCGCCAGTCGTTTCTTAGCCGTGCGGGCGTTGCCGTCGCAAGTGTCCGTGCTGGAAATGTCATCGGCGGCGGCGACTGGTCAGAAGACCGGCTGATACCCGATGCCGTTCGCGCATGGACAACCGGTCAAACGCTTTCCATTCGCAGACCGGATTCTGTGCGTCCGTGGCAACACGTGCTCGAACCACTGCGCGGCTACATCGAATTAGCGGAAAAGCTGCACGAAACACCAGCCCTTGCCGGCGCCTACAACTTCGGTCCACGGACGCACATGGCGGCTACGGTCCGGCGTGTCATTGACATCGCGCAGAGTGCTTTCGGCTCCGGGGATGTTGCATTTGGCACCGAGGTCAGCGGACCGCATGAAGCCGGGTTGTTGATGTTAGATGTCTCGAAGGCCAAACACGTATTGGGAATCGATCCGTGCCTCTCACTTGAAGCTGCGGTTGCGACCACGATGCACTGGTACCGCGACCACCATGCTGGAGCATCCGCGCGGGAGCTGTGCCTAGAGGATATTCGGGCTTATACCGCTACCGCAGGCATCGGGGATGCATCATGATTATCGTCGACACAGCCCTTGCGCAGCGAGCGGCCGAAGGGCGGCCCGTCCGCGTAGGGATGATTGGTGCTGGCTTTATGGCCTGGGGCATCAGCAATCAGATTTGTAACTACATCCCTGGCATGACCCTTGCCGCCGTGTCGAACCGTACGCTTTCCGGAGCCGAAAAGGCTTATGCCGAAGCGGGTATCACGTTAACGCAGCATGTGAAATCGGCGGCTGAGCTGGATGCTGCGATTGATGCCGGTGTGCCCTGTGTGACATCCGATCCACATGTGCTCTGCGCTGCGAAAAACATCGATGTCTTGATCGAAGTCACGGGAACGGTTGAGTTTGCTGCGGGTGTGCTTCTGGATGCCTTCGCGCACGGCAAGTCAGTTGTGATGATGAATGCTGAGCTGGATGCAACCATTGGGCCAATCCTAAAGGTCTATGCAGATAAGGCTGGCGTGATTCTGTCTGGCTGTGATGGCGACCAACCTGGTGTTGAGATCAACCTCTGGCGCTACGTCAAGAGCATCGGGATGAAGCCACTCGTCTGCGGCAACATCAAGGGACTGCAGGATGCCTATCGCAACCCGACCACCCAGGCGGGATTTGCAAAGCAGTGGGGCCAGCAGGCACATATGGTGACCAGCTTTGCGGATGGCTCTAAAATATCTTTCGAACAGGCGATTGTTGCAAACCACACTGGCATGCAGGTCTCGCAGCGCGGCATGGAAGGGCGTGACTTCCGCGGCCATGTGGATGAGCTGACAACAGTCTATGATGCCGCTGCGCTCCTCGAAATGGGTGGGATGGTCGACTACGTTGTCGGTGCACAGCCAGGGCCGGGTGTTTACGTGATTGGGTACTGTGATGACCCTCGTCAGCAGCACTACTTCCGTTATTACAAAATGGGGGATGGCCCACTCTACAGCTTTTACACGCCGTATCACCTCTGCCATGTGGAAGTTCCATTGTCGGCGGCGCGTGTTGCGCTGTTCCGGGATGCCGTCATCGCTCCACATGGTGCTCCCTTCGTGGATGTCATTACGCTCGCAAAAACGGATCTTAAGACCGGGCAGACACTGGATGGCATCGGGTGGTACATGACCTACGGTCAGTGTGAAAACGCAGCTGTCGTACGTGCGCAAAACCTGCTTCCGATGGGCCTTGCTGAGGGCTGTGTCCTGAAGCGGGATGTCAGCCGCGATTATCCGCTAACCTACGCTGATGTGATTCTCCCGGAGGGGCGGCTCTGTGATCGTCTGCGGGATGAGCAAAACGCACACTTCTCTTAGAAAGTAACAAACCGCGAGCTCCCGTTCGCGGTTTGTATCATTTGGACGATACTGTCCACGTCTGTCACTGACCTGCAGCTTTGGAGCTCAGCAACGGAGTCAGGATAGGGTAGACAACGACATCTCCGCCTATGCCATTCGGGAGACTTGTGTTGCAGTCGTGTCACGCAGATGTAATACAAAGGTGGGATGTTTCCCACCGGAGTATCCCAAATGTCCGCAGTAGCACCCTTGTTTGAAACAGTCATAGACCCACTGGAGCCACAGGGTCTATCGCAAGCGGATGCTGCAGCGCGCCTTGCATTGGATGGTCCTAACTCCCTCCCGGCCGCCGGGCAACGCGGGTTCTGGGTGATGGTTTTGAACATCATCCGCGAGCCGATGCTAATGCTACTCGTCGCCTGTGGGATTGTTTACCTGATTTTGGGAGATCCGCAAGAAGCCATACTCTTGCTTTGCGGCGTGGTCTTCATTTTCGGCATCACCATCGTTCAGGAACAAAAAACTGAGCATGCATTGGATGCCCTTAAAGACCTCTCGAGTCCACGGACGCTGGTCATCCATGATGGACACCGCATTGTGTTACCGAGCCAGGTTGTGGTGCGTGGCGATGTCGTGGTCCTTGGGGAAGGTGTTCTACGTCCCAATCTTGAGCAAGCTGCGTGACTTTGCAATTTTACATCCAGCGGATTTAGGGATCTGCCTAATTGCGGCGGCGATCCCGGCATTGGTATTCTAAGTGGTTAAACGCTTCGCTTGGCAGTACCTACAGCGCGTTTAAACACCCGCTTCCCGATGTCGGTTGTCAGCTCAGTCTTATGCAAATGGCAGCTGTTGATGGTCAGAATTCGTCCATCTGTGAGGGCGTAGGTAATGTCCCCAAAGTGTCCTTTTGCCTTGCGATCCTTGTTGGTCACATGCTGCACACCGGCAAACAGCTCGAGTGGAAATGTCGTCGTTGTTCCACGCGTGGTGAGTTCAACCGTCGTATCCGACACAGTAATCACTTCACCGCGGTGGCGCCAGCACGGGATGAGCATCACAACCGCCATTAACAGTGGCACGGATGACATCACTAACATCCCAAGAATCACCATTAAGACGGCCGCGATGTCCATCATTTGCATTTCAGGACTGCTGTTGCGCGCGGTCTCGATAGTCTTGATAATGGCTGGTACGCAGATCCAGAGCACAAGCCCAACGCATGTTGCACAGAGACTTGTCAAAAACCAGAAAAACGCTCCCATGTAGCGATACGGTCGTGCTTTATCGGGTTTCTGTTCACCATAGAGATTTTGCATGGCTTACCTTATCCTTTGGCGCATTCTTTGGAAGCGTTTAGCATTGACATCCGTTACCGCTTTGTCACTGGCTTGCCAAAAACCATTAGCTCAGCCACTTTTGGACGGTCGAGATTTTCCGTTCCGCCCTTGCGTGCAGTGAGCGTCAGGCGGACATAGCGGGCTCGCTCTGCACGCTCATCCACATATTCACCGCCAACACTGTCCACTGCTGAGCGGTCGGCGTAATCACGCCAAGTCCTGTTGTCATCCGAGATATCGATGCGGTAGCGGTACGCTTTTTTGGCATCAATATCTTCCTTGGCGGGAATCCAGACCGTCTTTGTGATCGCGTGCTGGCTGCCGAGGTCGATGGTAGCCCACTGCGGCTCAAGGCCATTTGGGAACCACTTGGTGTACCAGTCATCCTTGTCGCCAAAGCAGCCATCCACAAGCTTATCTGCGCGTAAGAAGCACTCGACATTGACGCCGGGCGGCGCTGGATCGGCGACAATAACCCGCTTACCAAGGGCGACATTGCCTTCCGGGAAGCGACTTGGGTTTTTAACAACATCGATGTAGCCCGTAAAGAACTCCCCACCGCCTACTGCAGCGTAAGGCTTGAGGCGGAGAACACGCCCGATGTCATCTGTAAGCGTGTGCGTTGCGCCATCTGGTTGCATTTTAGGCAAGCGCTTTGCGCGTGCGGCGAGGCGTGTCAGCCGTGCGGCAGCCGTCTCAGCGGGCACGGGGTAGAGCACGACTTCCGAAAGACGCTCGTGGGCACCAGCTACCACCAGGACCTGCGGACCAAGGACAAATGCAGCCTGCTGGTCGTTGTCCGGCATCGCTTCCATCTGTAGGTACATCCGGAGTCGCAACGCGATGACATCCCCACGCGACCACATCCGCCGCAGCGTAATCCAGCCATTTGCCGAAACGGCCGGAGTTGGTTTCCCGTTTATCAGTACCACTGGTTTTGCACACCACTTCGGCACACGTAGCTTGATGGTGTAGACCTGCGGGCGCATCGCGGAGATAACAACCTTTACAGTGTCGCTGGTTCCAAGCTGCGTCCATTGATAAATACGGATGTTCGGTTTGCTAATATTGGCTACGGACTCGATGTATTGATTGATGTAGAGCGTGTCATCCCCTTGGGTGGAATAGATGAACTGTCCATATTGCCCAGGGTTTTCAAGACCAGTGCCATTGCAGCAGTAGCAGCCACGCTCGTTGGAGCGGAAGTCTTTGACAGAGTTTGCGCCAAGCGGCTGGTAATAGGTTTTCCACCCGGTGCGCGGGTCTTGGCTGCCTAAAATCGCATTGAAAAGTGTGCGCTCGATGTGGTCATGAAAGCGGGCATCCCCGGTCTGGGCGGCCAGGCTGTGCCCAATTTTGATGAGGTTATAGCTGACGCAGGTCTCCTGCGGCATCCGACTTTGCGTGTCCGCGATACGTTTCTGCGGCGGCATCCCTTCGTGCACGCTCAGCCCGCCGGTTGCATAGGTGCGTCCACCGGATGTCACCACTTTGTCCCAGAATCCAAGTGCGGCTTTGTGTTCGTGGGTGGAACCGGTAAGTTCTGCGACACGTGCGGCTCCTACGATTTTGGCGATGAGGGTGTTGGCGTGTTCCATGTAGTCGCCGCCACTTGCGAATTTGTCGAGGATGGGAGGCTCAAGCCAGCGCTGCGCGAGGGCGAGGTGACGTGGGTTTTTGGTGATGGCGTAGACATTTGCTAGTGCCTCCGCCATGCCTCCGTATTCAACTTTTTTGACTTTTTCAAGCTCGGTGCCATATTTTGCTGTGCGTTCTTCGATCCAGTCCACAAGCGCGACGACGATCTGGAGGGCTTGCGCACTACCGGCATGGACCCGGGCGGCGACAAGCCCTTCGATCAGCTTGTGCATCCGGTACCAGACAACGCCATCTAGGCGGTTTGGCTCGAACTCAGCTTCCGGGCTTGCGAAGAGGTAGCGACCACCCATCGCACGTTGGCATTTTCCAAGCTCATGGACCATTGCGTGGACGCGCGTTCGTAGTACTTTGTCATCATCGTAAGTATTTGCGGACATTTTACTGATGGCACTGAGGTAGTGGGCTTCATAAAAACCGGGGAATGCGCCGTAAGGCTCGGGGGTTGCCCAGCTTTCGTATGGCTTCGCCCCGAGGGTTGGAAGGCCTGCTTGAAAGCGAAACGCATAGAGCATCCGGTCGATGTCAAGGCTGTGCAAAACCTTGCGGCCAACCTCCATGCTGTTCTTGAAGATGCCGCCCTGTATCTGAACATCACGGAGGGGAACGGGCGTAATCGGTGCTTGTTTGGTCTTCATTTGGAGTTACTTTACGGAATAGCCCATTGCACGAAGGCCAGCTTGAACAACGGCGTGCTTGGCAAAAGTCTTCCAAATGTAGCCATCCCGGGCATTTGCATAGCCACAAATCGCCATCCCAAGGTCGAGGCCGAGGACATCGGGGTCGATCCAGTCTTTATCTTCATTCAGTGCATTCGGAAAGCCATATGGTCCGTAAGCCTGCTTGTCAACATGGGTGAGCAGGGCAGTGAGTGCTGTGTCCGCCGCGGCGCGGTCAAACATCCGGGCAGCGAGAATTGCCGTCGGTGCGATGGTTCCATCGTGGCGGCCATCCACTGCTTCCTGCGCGCCGTAGCCAACGGGCGGCGGCTGGTCACAGGCATTAATGCCAAAAACGCCATTCCGATAGGTCTTGAAGCGTGCACTTTGCTCGCGGCAAAAACGAATGTGGTGGGCGTGGCTGCGCTGCCAAATCATCCACAAATCGCGTCCCGCGGAATCTCGTCGACCTTTGAGGTTGACATAACCAGCCGTCATTTGCGACCAAAAGATTGGCCCGATAGGCTCATAGAGTCCCGTTTTCGGGTCGGTTACTGTTTTCCAATTCTTCCAGGTGGATGCTGGGAGACGGTAGGGGGACTGCGCACCAAGCGCAAGAATATAGAGATAAGGACTCTCATCGTAGTGGTCCCAGCGGCTGTCAAGAAATCCCGACTCAGGCTTCCAGCCCATGCTGACACAGACATCGGATGCTTCACCAGGCTTGCGATTTTGCATCCACTGCCAGTCCGTCTTTGTGAGGATGCTATTGACGCGCTCGGCAATCGTTCCGCCGAAGACATTGGCTGCCATGATGAGGCCAAGCTGCAGCAGAGCGGTGTCGATGCTGGAGAGCTCACTGTTCCACTCCCGATTGGCTGTTTCCCAATCAATGAAGTGGTAATAAAAGCCTGCTTTGCCGTTTAGTTTTGTTTCCACGGTCGTGAGGACACGTTCAATACGCTGGGTGGCGGTTCGGCGATCAAGCCAGCCGTAGTGGACACCGATACAAAATGCAGTGACTGCGTAGCCGGTGGCGGCGATACTTGCGATTCGTGTTTGCCCGGCAGAGCCAAGCATGTTCTTTGTCCGGTCGAGGGTGAGACCGGATTCAGGGTGGCTGGCATCCAAAAAGAAGCGGAGTGCGCGGAGTGCCATGTCATCGGGAATTGATGTCCGGCGGGTTTCAACAGTGAATGGTCGCATGGTGGCTTGATTCTAACGGACGTTGCCATCGCCTTGCGGGTAAATCGACTGGAGAAAATCTGTTGTAGTGGCCGGAGAGCTGGCATGGAAATTGCCTGCGACATCTCTGACAGTAAACAATTTGGCATTCTTAACCATCGGATACGATTATGAACACAACTCCAATCTCCGCATTTGACACCCGAAAGCCCCGTTTTCTATTCTGTGGTCAAGTGTTTACCGGTGACACGGTGCCCATCGTCGGCAACAAACACCTCCATATTGCAGATATCAACACACATGGTCATGTTCAGGTTACAAAGGGTGCATTCGATGTCATCAGCTTCTCCGCTTCCCCGGATGCAAAGCTCGTGTATTACAGCAAGTCCAATGTGATTGCTGGAAAATCAGATGAAATCTGCTGTGTCAATTTAGCATCCGGACGCTCAAAAGTTCTGCATTCCGCCCAAGGTTCTGGTCATCACTTTACGGAACTCAAGACATCCCCGGATGGCCAACAGCTCGCGATGGTCCATTCCTTCGATGGCGCAAATGGTGCGGGTGGGTTCAAGCGGATTGTTGTCTTACATTTGCAGACACTGAAGGTGCGCTCTGCGGGGCGTCTGGAGGATACATCCACTGGATGGGGCTGGCATGGCAATGCTGACATTCGTGTTTCGCTAGTCGATCCTCAGCCAAATGTGTGTGCGGTTGCAACAGTGTGTATCGCGACGGGTCGGGGTGAGATTTCGCGAAGCGATGCGAATACGGCTACTGGGGGAACATCGGTATCGTTTGGTAAGGGTATATCAGTGGTTACGCGCGGTGCAGGGGACATAACCCTTGTTACTCCTGGTAAAGCGGAGCGAAAGGTTACGATTTCGCTCGCGATGCAGCAGCGGATGGGCTTTATTCCGGATGGTATTTCGTTATCACCGCTCGCTGAGCGTGTTAATGGCAGGATTGTTGTGAAGACAGCATCCCGTCAAAACGAAGTCACTGCATTTGGTGTAATGGATGAGAAGCTAGCGCAAGTCGATTACTGGTTTATGAGCCCCGGGCATACAGTTTTCGCGCGGAAGGCCAATTTGGTGATTGCTTGGCGAAACATTCCTGCAGCGGAGATGGCTGGCGAGCTCGCTACAGATTCTGGTTTGCAGTGGATGGCTCTCAACCGCACAGATCGCTGGACGACGATTTTGCGTAATCAGGTTTCTGTAGCTGGAGAGCAAATTGTTCTTTTGGATTAGGGAGTGATACTGGCAGATTGCCAGCGACTTATCTGTTTCTGATCGCTGTCTCTTTCAGTTGTATGCGATTCGGCTGAACGGCCCACCATACAAAAATTGGATTGGTGATAGGGTGAAGCATGGACGATATTTATCTCGAGGCAGGTCCTGTAACGCAGTTTGAGCATTCGCATCCACCTGTCAAAAACGTGGTTGCCGAATTTGAGCAGAACCGTACTCGCCCTCAGATCCTAGCTGATTCTGTCGCTTCCGTTGTTGGTTCGTGGCCGTTTATCGTCACCCAGAGTTTCCTCCTAGTCCTTTGGATTGCCATAAACGTCGTGCTGGCGTTGAAGCATTCGGACAAGGCGTGGGATCCGTATCCTTTCATCCTGTTGAACCTCGCCCTCAGTTTTCAGGCAGCATACACGGGTCCGATTGTGATGATGAGTCAGAACCGCCAGGCTGAAAAAGACCGTCGTCAGTCAAACAGTGACTACGAAACGAATGTCAAGGCCGAGGCTGAGATTCGGGTGATCATGGAGCACTTAAAGTATCAGGACAAAATGATCCATGAGCTGGTTACTGAGGTCAAAATGCTCCGCACAACACAGCAACATGGTGCTGACACAAGCCACGTCAGTCATGATCATAAGCTGTAGCCAAAGCCCCTAGCTGGATGTGTTATCTGCAGCAGGTTTGACCGCCTTTGGTCTGCGGCGCGGCGTGGTTCCACGTTTGACGTGTGTGGCGCAGTTACGGCTGCAGGCTTTGCGGTGCGTTTCACCACCAACAATTAGCGCTTGACAGGAATCGCAGATGACTGCGTGTTCGAAGCAGTATGGGCATTCGGTTGGGATGGATGCCGGGTCACCGCAGTGTGGGCAACGCCCCCAGCGTTCGGTGGGTTTAAGGTCTGGCGTTACTGCAATACGGTCATCGAAGACAAAGCACTCACCTTCGAAGACACCGCCATCCGGGAACTCCTCAAAGTACTTCAGAATCCCACCTTCGAGCTGCCAGACATTGCTGTACCCATGCTCCTGCATCGCGAAGATGGCCTTCTCACACCGAATCCCGCCCGTGCAGTACATCAGGACTTTGGTGTCCTTATCGAGAGGGTTATCTTCAACGTACTGTGGCCACTCGGTGAAGATTTCAAGGTTTGGGTCAACCGCGCCCTGGAACTTACCAATCTTGACCTCGTAGTCATTGCGCGTGTCAATCACGACGACATTTGGGTCTGTCAGAATCGTTTCATGCCATTCCTGTGCCGTCAGATGGTTGTTACGGGATGTTGTTGGGAACACACCAGGCATGTCTGCTGTAACGATTTCTGTACGAGCATCGACTTTGTAGCGTGGGAAGACGTAATCATTGGCGGTCGCATCTTTGAAAATGACATCCCGGCCAAAAACGATTTCTCTGATCGCTGCTTTCCACGTATCCATGTTGTCGGGTGGCATACAGACGGTGCCATTAATGCCTTCGGGAGCCACGAGGACGAGTCCGCGCACAGCGAGCTCGGGTCCTAGGATGTTTAGCTGTGTTATCACAGCATCGATCTGCTCGGGGGTGAGGGGGACAAAGTGGTAGAAAGCCGTAATCGCAACCATAACCTGCTGTTGTATCATCGCATGCACCGCACGTGGCAGTCGGTCATTCGGCGGATTGTGGTCAAACTCCCTATTGCGGGCGACCTAGCGTTTGCTTTGTTTCGTTCACAGCGGATGAACTTTGGGCTAGGTAGCGGTCTAGTTCAAGCGTGGCTTCACGCAGCTTGGATGCTTCCCGTCCCAGTGTCGTGGCTTCATTTGCAGCCCGCTTAATGGTTCCAATCGCTATTTCGCCATCCGTGTTTGCTTGCAGAGAATGTCGCAGGCTGGTGATCTGCGCATCTAGCTCTTGCCGCAGGTAAGCCGTTCGCCGTAGCCATTGATGTGTTTCATCCGCAGAATCCGCCGAGCGTATCAGTGCATCCGAGCGGCGAACCAATGAGTCACGAATAACCACGTCGCTCTCAACCGTAGCCTGGTCAATCAGCTCCTGCGCCTGATCCCGAAGCGTAGCGCTGTCGATCGGCTCAAGGGCTGTTCCCGTGTCCGGGAGCCGGTGGATGGCCGCACCCAGCGCCGTGATGGCAGCGGTTACATTGTCTTCCGTGTCGCGTGGGAGGTTTTTCTGCGAAATGGCATCCCGTAAAAGCAGCACAAAGGACTTGTAAAGCGGGTCGTGTTCCTCTTTGAGAATTTCATCCAGCTCGGCCGTGTGCAGCGATGTCATAAGCCACTTTTTGTAAGACTCTTGCGGGGCGACTTGTCCCGCGATGACTCCGATGAGGCTCATGGTGGCCATAAATCCACCGATAAGGAATCCTTCAATTTTGCCTTCGAATATACCCATCGCCAGCATCATAAATGCTGGAATACCGCAGCCGATGCCCATGCCCAAGCTAAGTCCGCCGGACACCTGTGATGTATACATCCGGGTTGCGCCAATCAATAGCCTGGCAAGCTCACTGTCTGGATTGACATTGGTCTTTTTCAGCCAATCACGCTGCCTCCGTGAAAGCGTCGTAGGGACAGACTTGTCAGCGAAGGCCGACTGGGATGTCTGGGCAATATTTACCAGTGAGCGCTTGCGGATGACATCCACGCAGCGGGCATCTCCAAGGACTTCAGGCGTCAACTGCATGAGCTTCCCTCCTGATGATTGCTCGAAAGCTGGGCATCAGGAACCGCTTCCAGTCGTCTGCGATGACATCGAGCGGTTTAAATCTGTAGCCAACCGGCGGTCGGCAATATTGATGAAGGTGTCCTTATCAGCAATCACAGCCTGCGGCGGAAGCTGCTCGCTCTGCGTCGAAAGGCCAGTCATTTTGCGCACGGCGGTCCCGATTGCCATGAACTCAATTAGGCCATTTGAGAGCTGATAGACATAGGTCTTTACACCAACGACATCATCCGCGCCGCAAAGCTCTGCATCGGCTTTAACGCGCTTTATCGCATTCTCGCGTGCCTCATAGATGAGCGTTGACATTTCGGTGATCTCTCCGCGTGCGAGTGACTTAAATGCACTCCGGATACTGCCGACAAAGCCGAGCGAGTAGACGCTGACACCGAGGACCAGCTGGATGGGGAAGTAGCCCATCTTAATCACATTCCACATTTCCTCATTGGTGAGGTCACTGGTGATGGGCTGTTTGCGCGAAAGCTGCTCAAATGCCGGGTGGCGGCTGGCCGTCCCGACCATCACCATCTCCTGCATCCCGGAGAGAGGGAGGATGTTCGTCTTGATACCCACGACAGCATTCGCTCCCGCAGCGCTTGCTTCTTCGGTGATACGCCACAGAGCACGGTGCCGCGTCTCGTTGAAGACATCGGAGAACTCCTTGACTTCACCGCGCTTGAGGCTTTTGAGTCCTCCCATGATGCCGCCGCCAACGCCAATCGAATAGGCTACATTTCCAAAAACAAACTTGATGGGGGTAAAGCCGGCATCGATTTGGCAAAACAGTTCCTGGCCATCCGCACTGCTAGAGAACAAAGGCTCGGCGGACTTCTGGCCATCGTGGTGGATACAGTTACCAATCGACAAAAATTCGACATTGCCGCCTTGCCACACGAGCTCGGAGTTCATCCCGGTGATGCCAGTTGCGCCGTGGTGCTTCGCTTCCCGCATCAGGCGCTCGACCGCAGCTTGTCGGCCTTCGTGGACAATGGATGTCACCTGCTCGACTTCGCCGCCGGTGAGGGTCTTGATACCTGCCCCTATGCCGCCGGCAAACCCGATGGAATGGACTGAGTTCCCAACAACTAGCTCGCCGGGGGTAAATCCCTTGGCATGCAAACAGTACATTTCATTCCCGGAGAGACCCGTCACGATTGTCATCGCAGCTCCACCTAATTCCGCAGTCATTAGTTACTAATATCCAGTGTACATCGCTTGCCATCTATCCGTTGACACCTTAGAATTGGGCTCAAATATTAGCAAACAATTGTTTGCTTTGTGCTTTCCGGAATTGAAACGGGATGCTGATTATAGGTTTGAAGGATTGTGGAGAATATGCAAATCGATGTAGTGGAATTACCAAAAATGAGGGCGGCTGCGCTTCGGCACATCGGTCCATATCAGCAAATTGGTTCTGTGTTTGACAAGCTCGTTGGGATAGCGGTGGTGAGCGGATGGTTTACGCTTCCAGAAGCCTGCACGATGTTAGTAACCTACGATTGCCCAGACACGGTTCCTGCGACAGAGCTCCACTCAGATGCGGCAGTCATTGTTGGTCCGGATAGTGTGTTGCCGGTGGATGTAGACGAGTTAATTATGCCTTCAGCGCGCTATGTTCGTGGCATCTATATTGGTCCATACAGCGGGCTCGCGGATGCCTGGAAGGCATTTGGTGCTGATATCCGGGCTGCTGGCTATGCGATTGAAGGGTCAATGGCATTGGAAATGTATGTCAGTGATCCGCGAAGCTGTCCGGTGGATGAGCTGCGTACCGAGCTGTATTTGCCGCTTACCGCTTAAATGGGATGCGGGCCGCTTCGGGGAGTCATCCCGTAAGCGGCCCGCTGGTTCAAACCACCTAAGCTGAAATTACTTCTTTGCAGCCGCTTTGATACCGCAGTCCTTGCATTCCTTCTTTTCAGCCTTCTTGACTTCGCAGCACCTCTTCTTTTCGACTGCCGTCTTAACTGCACAGCAGGACTTCTTAGGAGCAGCCTTTGCTGCAGGCTTTGTCTGGGCCATCACACTGGAGCTCATCACTGCAATTGCGAGTGCAAAAATTAATGTTTTCATAGTTTTCTTTCTTCCCGGACATGCCTTATTCAAGAACGTTGACATCTTACAATGTCTTTCTCGTGTGTGATATCCGCTGAATTACGGGAATGAGTGGAATGTTCGAAACAATGGCATTCTTACGTGGATGGAGCTGCAATGGTCAAAGTTGAAGTGGTGGTTGACAGTATCGATGATGCGCTTGCGGCGGCAGAAGCCGGAGTGAGCCGCCTCGAAGTCGGCTGTGCTCCTGAGCTCGGTGGCCTTACACCGACACCAGGAGTTGTTGCTGGAATCACAGAAGCACTTGCCGGCACGCGCATCGCGATCGCTGTCCTGATCCGCCCTCGCGCCGGGGGATTTTGTTACACACCCGATGACATTGCCGCGATGTGTCTTGACATCCGGCTAATCGCACAAGGGGTCGAGAGTGTCGTCTTTGGTGCATTGACTGAGCACGGGATGCTCGATCTGCCAGCCACCAAAGTATTGGTAAACACAGCGCAGACGTTTGGACTCCAGACGGTTTTCCACAGAGCCATCGATGTCTGTACAAATCCCGAGGATGCCCTTTCCGAGCTGGAGAACCTTGGCGTCAACCGTATTCTCACGAGTGGATGCGGGGAAACCTGCATGTCTGGGAGCCCCAATTTACTCGGCTGGTTAGAGCACTACAAGAGTTTGACATTTGTGCCTGCCGGCGGAATTCGAGCATCCAATGTTGCCGAACTACACGAAATGTTGAAAACCGATTACATCCACGCAGGCCCACGGATTGTCCAACATGGACCCGCCACGGCGAGAGGAAATGTGGACTACGGAACCCATACAATGCTTGACAGTGATGCATTGAAAAGTCTAGTGAGCATCTGCCGCGAGCTGTGAAATTAGGCTAGACAACCCGCAGCTCGTTGACTTCCTTCTGCATATCGACAAGCTTGCGGAAGATGCCATCTTCCTTGGCCAATAGCTCATCATGGGTGCCGACCTCGGCAATCTTACCCTTTTCAACCACCACTAAGCGGTCCGCATTGCGTAGCGTCGATAATCTGTGGGCGATCGCAAATGTTGTCCTGCCCGCAATCAGACGCTCAATCGCTTCTTGAATCTGCTTCTCAGTTTCGGTATCCACGGATGCCGTTGCTTCATCCAGAATCAAAATGCGCGGGTCATGCAAAATCGCACGAGCAATCGAAATCCGCTGGCGCTCGCCGCCCGAAAGCCGTGCACCACGCTCGCCGACCTGCGTGTCATAGCCATCCGCGAAACGCATAATAAAGTCATGCGCATTCGCAGCCTTCGCCGCCTTGATCACACTGAGTGGGTCTGCACTTGGTTTGGCGTAGGCGATGTTCTCGTAAATGCTTCCCGGGAACAAATAGGGCTCCTGTAGAACAATCCCAAGCTGACTGCGCAGGTCGTGGAGCTTGATCTTCCGCATATCAATGCCATCCACCAAAATGCGACCTTCATTCGGATCATAG
>Ga0114981_10001277_pt1 | contig 16447 bp, 9 predicted proteins | sample S_140806_MF_Meta_FD_87028 | JGI IMG/M metagenome (GOLD analysis project Ga0114981, IMG submission 87028) | Freshwater microbial communities from Lake Simoncouche, Canada to study carbon cycling - S_140806_MF_MetaG | ecosystem: Environmental > Aquatic > Freshwater > Lake | place: Lake...
ATTCAGGTGTAAAGACAGTGTAAGGCCCTTTGCGCAGAGTACTTTCGCAACCATCGGCTGTTTTGGTAGTGAGGGTAACGTAGTACACACCCGGATTCACGAAAGTGTGGTTCGGGTTGCGATCGGTAGAGGAAACACCATCGCCGAAATCCCAAGTCCAGCTAACAGCAAGTTCAGACTGGTCATAGAAAGAAATGGTGCTGCTGTTAGGCAACGACACTTCTACCGGAGGTTCAGGAGTGGAACGGAAATCCGCCATGCCCGGATCGCTCAGGGAAACCATGTTGGTTTGGATGATCGTATCCGCACAACCACCTGGAGAAAGCGCAACCAAAGTCACGGTGTACGTGCCCGGTTGGGTGTAGGTATGCAGTGGAGAAGTCTGGTTGCTGATATCCCCATCACCGAAGTTCCACTCGTAAGCAGAACCATCTGCGGAGAGGTTCAGGAAGGCCACACTCAGTTCGCCACAAGACTGAGTAGAAGAAGCGGTGAACGCTGCATCTGGAGTATCCAGCACACGAATATGAATCGAATCGTATCCGGTACAACCATGTTCCGTAACCGTTAATACATAGGTAACTGTGGTGTCTGGATATGCCCAGGTATTGGCATCATTTGGATTAACCAAACCAATCGAAGGTGACCAGGTAAACACTGCCGAACCCGAGCCCCCACTCGAAGTAATCTGAGCCAATTGACCCTGACAAACAGTGTTGGTATCTACCGCCACGCTGATGTCTAATCCCGGCTTTACAATCACCCACATGGTGTCGGTGTCGGTACATACATTCGGTGCTGTACCGGTGATTACAGTTAAGGTATACAGGGTGGTTGTATCCGGTTTGATATTAGGATTCAGGAGGTTTGCATCCTGAAGTCCGGAAGATGGTTGCCAGAGGTAAGTGTACGGAGGCAAACCAGCAGTAGCCGTAGCCATGCTGATGGCAATGGAATCGCCTTCAGGACACAATTGTAAATCTGGACCTGCATTGGCAATAGGTTTTGGATTTACGATCACTTGTACAGAATCGGTATCTGAAGGACAGAGGCCATTGAATACCGTGAAATAATACCAGGTAGTGCTTGCAGGCGAAGCCATTGGCGTTTGCGCTGTTGAATCACTTAATCCGATAGAAGGATACCAAACGAATCCGGTAGGAGCCCATGCGCCATTGTACTGACCATCGAGTTGCACAGAGTCACCTGCACAAATGGTACGCACCTGACCAGCATCAGCAGTCAAAGTAGGACGAACCGTAACGACCACCGAATCTGCATACGAAGGACAACCGTTCGAAGTCACCACCAAAGTGTAAATCGTGGTAAACGGAGGCGAGAAGGTAGGGCATACTAAGGTAGAGTCATTCATACCGAAGTTAGGGCTCCACTCAAAGGTATACTGAGGGCCGGCAGAAGTGGCAATACCACAGGTTTGAACCGAGCTCCCTTCACAGATTTCAATATCTGGTCCGGCATCGGCCACAGGCATAGGACGCACCGTGTACGTGAGGCAGGAGTTGGTATTGAGGTTGGTTGGATCCGAAGTACAACCGGTGAGTAGAGAAGTAACCACAGCACAATAAATGGTAGTGGTATCAGGCGTAGCGTAAGTCGTAAGGCAAGAATCGCAGTATAAGCCAGCAGAAGGTGACCACTGAACACTATATCCACCAACAGGATTAAGCACCGTAGCGGTAATGAAATTACCCGGACCATCCTGACAGCGCCAAACGTCGGCACCCACATCCACAATCGGTAGATCGGCGGGAGTAACCACCATGGAATCAATGTTACTCATACAGCCATTGGCGCCAATAACATAGAAATAATAGGTCGTAGCCGAATCGGGATTGGCGATTGGATCTTCGATATTCGGATCCGTAAGGGAACCATCGTTTGGTGCCCAAACATAAATATAAGGCGACACACCACCCGTGGCAGTTCCATTGATTTGAATACCACCGGTACCATCACAGAAGAACATATCCGGACCGGCATCCGCAACCGGATTGTCATTGATGGTGACATTCACACAAGAAGGTAGAGCCACACAACCGTTTGAAGAAACAGTAAGACAATAAGTGGTGGAACTTGGAGGGGTAGCTACCGGATTGGCAATATTTGGGTTGCTTAAATAAGTACTTGGCGTCCAGCTATAAGAATAGGAGGGACCTGCTCCAAATGCCTGTCCCGAAAGGGCAACACCCTGACCGGAACATGCACCAACGGCAGAACCTGCAGTACCAACCGGTATTGGATTAACAGTAACAGGAACTGTGGTTAACGGTGAAGTACAGCCATTTTCTGTAATAGATAAGGTAATATTTTTAGTGCCTGCATTCGCCCAGGTCAACACATAAGGCCCAATTCCCGAACCAGAAAGAATTTGAGCTCCGGAGAAGTCCCAGTTTAAAGTTGCGCTTGCACCTGAAGTCCCAGTATAGGTAACAACTATGGAATCCCCTTCACAAATTGTAGAAGGCGAAGCAGTAAAGGTCGAAGTAGGAATTGGGAATACTGTAATGTTGACAGTTACAGGAACTCCCTGACATCCGTTTGTGGATCCTATTACAGTAAGAGAAGTGTCTCCGGAAGGGGTGATGGTAATACTTGGTGTAGTTTGATTATTACTCCATAGGTAAGTTTGTGCACCTGAGGCAGTAAGCGTAGTGCTTTGACCCGTACAAAGGAACAAATTACCTGTTACGGTAATTGGTGGTCCGGGAGTAACTGTTACTGGATAAGAAGCTACAGGTCCGACACAACTATCTGCAGTTACCCCGATAACTGTGTAAACAGTAGTTTGGGTAGGATTTACAGTTATGCTATTTCCAACAATATTTCCAGGTTGCCACAGGTAAGCAACTGCACCAGGTGCAGATACAGAAAGCGTAGTTGAGCCACCCAAACAAATAGAGTCATTACCTGTAACGGTGCAAACTGGTAATGCAGTAACATTGACCGTAATAGAAGCTGGAGTTGATCCGCAACCTGTCGTTTGGGTAGTATCCGAAACAGTATAAGTGGTTGTGGTAGTAGGACTAACAGTTATTTGAGAACCAGAAGCGTTATTGCTCCATTGATATTGGTTACCTCCTGTGGCTGTCAAAAGGGTTGAAGTACCTTCGCATATTTGATTATCCCCTGAAACAGTGAGCGGAATCCCCGGAACAACTATAATCTGGAAGGTAAACTGATTTAATCCAAGTAACGGGCAATTATCATCGCTGATGGTTACGAGAAACTGGTTCATACCAATATTAGAGGCTGTTGGAGTCCAGCAGAATAACGCAATTGGATTAACACCTGTTAGGGTATCAAAAGTAGTAGAGGTAGGGTCACTGAAGGTAGCACCAACAATGGCATTGTTCCAGTACATCACATTGGATTGTGAAGCAGAGTCGGCATCCACACCATAGATGTAAAAACAAATCTGGGTGTTAATACACACTGAATCAATAAATGTTTGACCAGTACTGTCAATTCCTGAAACTATTACTGGAAGGTTATTGGTACCGCAATTGATTACAGTAACCTGCATATCGCGAACCACAGTTCCAATTGGATTTCCATTTCTCCATTCAGTTACTTCCACACACATTACCCCAATTTCAATGGTAGTAGGGTACATCGTAATATCACCAGTAACAGGATCAAGGGTAACTGTACAGTTAGGCCCCAGCGGTGCTGTGGAAGAATAATTGGTGTTATAGGTTACAGGGTTGGTAGCGCTGGAGTTATAACAGGATATCAAAGCATAGGACAATGAATCCCCATCCGGATCAACTGCACCTTGGTTGAAGGTATAGGTCTGATTCAGACAGATGTATGGTACCGGAGGATTGGAGAAAATCGGGCTGGAATTACAAGGGGATTGGGTTAAGTCAATGGATGTTCCACCAGTAAAAATGCCGTTTCCAGATGCTCCAGAAGTGATGGTATAGTTTCTGCAACAGTTATACCATTGAATTTCAATAGAATTACAACTTGAATTACAGAAATCTATATCCATGTAATAGGTAGCCTGACTTACCCCGTTAAGGGTAGCAGAACTGCTGTAACATTTGGTTTGAGTATTTGGACATATTGGAGTAACCTCCTCATAGACAACGAAATTCCAAGTTTGGTTTGAGTTAAAGGAACAATTAGATGGATTACCTAATAGCGTGATACTTGGTGCCGGATAATAGGGTGGCCCGGGTAGTGGATAGGACTGCATAGCAGCTCCGCCACAGTCAAAATACGTAGTATGCGTAATCCGGTATTCACAGGAATTGTTACCATTAGGGTCACACAAATACGTAATGTCTACCCCCATAAAGTGGGAACTAAACGCAGAAAAAGGCAAGAACTGAAGTAATACCAGAAATAAAATTCCGGCGAGTTTTGAAAATATGGGTCGCATAATCCTTCGGATTTCCGATTATAAATTTGCTAAAGTTACTAATGCAATTTCAGAATTAAGTTAACACAAAGTTCAAACTGTTAAAAGAAGGGTTTAAACTGTAAAGGCTTAAGGGATATAGAATTCTGAAGTTTTTTTAAAAAACACTTGACATTAATACTTTTGTTGTCGTAATATTCACAACCTACAAATTTAACAATGAAACAACTGTACGAGGTACTTGGAATTCCACGGAATGCCAGTACAAAACGAGTCAAGTATGCCTTTGGAAATGAAGCGCGTTCTATCCAGAAACTAGCGCTTTCAACTGATGAAAAATTCGAAAAATTCAAACGTCTGAACAGAGCGTATGAGATATTAAAAGATCCTGCACGCAGAATATATTACGATTATCTTTTGGATAAGAAAATTCCAGAAGCTGAGATGGCAAAGGATGATAAATTCATGCATTATATTTCCGTTGCAGATAAACACCTTGAAGATCGATATAATAGAAAGTATACTATAAAAAAGCCAAATTCAAAAAAGGGTAGAAGCAAGGGGATTGCCTCATATTTTAAGCCAGATAAATTTCTCGATTTACTCGGGATTGTTACGGGTATTTCATTTGTATCCCTGCCTTTTCTAGTTTGGATTGCAACCAATTCTCCTATGTTGCAATTCTTTATAATGATACTGATTTGCGTCCCATTGGGGTTAATTATTCTGAATTATAGTTTAAAGCGAATTCGATCCAAAAAAAGAGATTAAAAATAAAAAATGCGCCTTATGGCACATTTTTTATGAAAATAAATTAGAAAAATTATCTCTGCTCCAAAGGAACATAAGGTCTTGTGGTGAATCCAGTATAGATCTGGCGTGGGCGACCAATTGGTTCGCCTTGTTCGCGCATTTCTTTCCATTGTGCTATCCAGCCTGGCAGACGACCAAGCGCAAACATTACTGTAAACATCTCGGTTGGGATACCCAATGCACGGTAAATGATACCAGAATAGAAATCTACATTAGGATACAGTTTGCGCTCAACAAAATAAGAATCAGACAAAGCAGCCTGTTCCAATTTTTTAGCTATATCAAGCACAGGATCGTTAATGCCTAATTGGTTTAATACATCATCACAGGCAACTTTAATGATGGTTGCACGAGGGTCGAAATTTTTATATACCCTGTGACCAAAACCCATCAAACGGAAAGGATCATTTTTGTCTTTTGCCTTAGCTACCCATTTATCAACGTCTCCGCCATCTGCTTTGATAGCTTCGAGCATTTCGATTACTTCCTGATTTGCTCCGCCATGAAGTGGGCCCCATAAAGCTGAAATGCCAGCTGAAATGGAAGAATACAGGTTTGCCTGAGAGGAACCAACAATTCTTACAGTTGAAGTGGAGCAATTTTGCTCGTGGTCAGCATGCAGAATCAGTAATTTATTAAGTGCGCTCACCACTGCCGGATTTACAGAATATTCTTCTGTTGGAGTGGAGAACATCATATTCAGGAAGTTGGTAACATAATCCATACTGTTTAAAGGATAAACATACGGATGGCCAACACTCTTTTTATATGCCCATGAAATCAGGGTAGGCATCTTGGCAATTGACCTTAAAATGGTCATATTCACCTTTTCAGGTGAGCGATGAGGATTCAGTGACTCCGGATAAAAGGATGGGAGGGAACTAAACATTGCTGAGATAATTCCCATTGGATGTGCAGTAGAAGGAAATCCATCTAGAAATTTTTTCACATCCTCATGTACCATTGTGTGGTAAGTGATGTCCCTTGTGAAAGAAGCCAGCTGATCTCTCGTAGGCAATTCTCCATAAATGAGCAAATAAGCTACTTCGATAAAAGTGGACTGCTCTGCCAGCTGCTCAATAGAATACCCTCTGTAATGAAGGATGCCTTCTTCCCCATCCAGGAAAGTAATACCGCTCTTGGTAGAACCGGTATTTTTGAAGCCACTGTCAATGGTAATGTACCCGGTTTGATCGCGGAGTTTACTGATGTCAATAGCCTTTTCATTCTCGCTTCCCTGAATTACCGGTAAATGGTAAGTGTTTCCGTTCAGCTTGAGTTCCGCTATTTCGTTAAGTTCTGAGACTTTAGACATTGATATTGAAAAATTACGTGTGTGCGTTGAAATAATTAAACTTTGTTCAAAAATACAATAACGAAATTCATTTGAAAAAGTTTCCTGAATTAAAATACACTTTTTTTAAAGTATTCGGATTTTCAAGTCCTTCTATTATTACTTGATAAATTTCCAGACCGATATTTTATTACCTGAAACTGCTTCTAATTGATACATTCCTTTACTTAAAGATTCGATATTGACTTTTCCGTAGAAAACCTTTCCATTTGGAACCTCAATCAAAGAACTTAAGCAGATTTTTCCAGTTAGGTCCCTTATTCTTAGCTCAAAAGCAGATTCTTGAACTCCAAAAGTCCCAAACTGGGCAGTTATTTCTATTAAGGCCGGATTTGGGTATACGCCGGTAATTAAAATGGCAGGAATATTATCCTCAACTCGAGTGAATGGAATAGGACATTCAGGAGCCTGAAGTGCAACCTGGGTGCTACCCGTTATTTGGGAACCATCGCGTAAAAAAGATTCCTGTGCATTTACATACATGGCTTTTGCGAAATCAGCCTGACTTTGAGGAGTACTTAAGTCACCGACATAATACCATTCCCCCTGACATTTACCAGTGTCTACATCCAAAATCAGGTAGCCATGTTCTGTCAGGTCTACATATTTGCAATGCGGATTAAGAATCTGCAACAAGCTGGCGCCAACAGGTACTGGGAATCCTGGGGAAGTTACTGAAGTGGTAACGAATTCTACACCGAAGGAATTAGCACCTGTTGAAGCATCGTACCCTGAGCCTGGTAAATCATTGCCCCAGGAAGTATGTATATCACCGGTAAGTACTACTATTTTATTTAAACTATTCGAAGTAAAAGCAGAGTATAAGCGATCTCTTTCTGCCGGATACCCATCCCATTGATCTGTATTTAATGCGAGTGAAAAAACAGTTACCGGTGCCATCATCACCTGCTGACAGAGGATATTCCATTTATTACTTGCATTACTCATTTCATTGATTAGCCAGTTCATTTGTACAGGTCCTATCAATGTTCTGTTTGTATCACTTAGCGAGGAGGAAATATTTGATACTTGCTCTACTCTGTCTTTCAACCTTGTATCCATCATATATAGGTTAGCTAAATCGCCCCATTCCATTGAGCGGTAAATGGTAAGGGAATCTGAAACATTTGGTGTTCTCACCGGAAGCCATTCATGCCAAGCCCGTACTGCATTGGATTTTCGAACCTGCCAGGAGCCTTCGGTAAGGGAATCATGATTTTCGGCACCATCTTTAAAGGCATCGTTTGCGCTTTCATGGTCATCCCAGATATTGATAAATGGGTATTGCTGATGGAGATTCTGAAGATCGGGATCGAGGCGATAATGTCCATATCTGGCACGGTAATCTGAAAGTGTGATAATCTCATTTACTGGTAAATGCGTTCTGCCAGGTATTGATGCTGAAAAGCCTCCTGTTTCATATTCATAAATGTAATCACCCAGATGAAGGATGGCATCAATATCATTTCTGTCTTTAAGATGAGCATAAGCGTTAAAATAACCATACTCATAATTTGAGCATGAAACTACGCCAAATCTTGCTTTTTCTACATATCCTGATGGTGCGGTACGGGTACGACCCCTTTGGGATCTTCCTGTTGAGGTAGTGAAATCATAATAATACCAGGTTCCAGGTTGTAAGCCGGATGCATCTGTTTTAAAAGTAAAATCTCTTTCACTATACGCATATCCCGAACCTGAGTTAACGATGTTTGTCATCCCGGTATCAATGGCAATTCTCCACGATACCTCTATACTATCGGGAAATACTGGCCCGGATGGAGTTATTCTGGTCCAAAGAATAATTCTGTCGATTAGTGGATCTCCGGAGGCTACACCATGAAAAAACGGTGCAGAACATTCATTTAGGGCAAGTCGGTTGTCAAAGGATTGGGAAAACAGCTCTCCTGAAAACAGGATAAGTGCTAAAAACAGAATTTTTCCAGACATGAAGCATTTTAGTGTTATTCCGGAAATTAAATATTATCTAAAAGTTAAATTAAAATAAAAGCGCTCCCATTTTAGAGAGCGCTGTAAGGTTAGGGGTAAGTACGAATTTATTCGTCTGTTTTTACGCGTTTCAATTTTTTCTGACCGCGTCTGCGTTTTGGAGGATTCATATTCCTTAAAAACTGTTTTGTACGGATAGGTCTGAAAACAGTACTTACAAAAGGAGTACTAACTTCCATCACTTCACCTGGTGCAAGTCCTTCAATAGTGAATTCTCCGATACGGAAACGAACAAGTCTTAAAGTAGGGTGACCAACAGCTGCAGTCATTTTGCGAATTGGGCGATTCAATTTTTCTGATATGACCAGACGAATCCAGGAAGTTGGTATTTCTCTACGATACCTGATTTTAACTTCTCTTTCTGGAAGGTCTGGCACTTCAGTAAATAATTCTGCTATAGCTGGTGCAGTTACGACATTTTTTCCATCAGTTCTAATTTCAACACCCTCAGATAGCATTGTAAGTCTTTCATCCTCCACGAGGTTTTCAACCTGAACCCAGAATTCTTTTTCGAGTCCTTTTCCAAGAATAAGTTTGTTCATGGCAGGATCATTGGTAAGCAGTAATAATCCTTCGCTTTCTTCATCAAGCTTACCTATAGGATATATTCCTTCAGGAAAGGATGAATGGGTTGGCAAAGTGTTTTTTCCAGATTCCTCTGATTCACCGAATTGTGACAAAACCCCATAGGGCTTGTACATTAAAAAGTATTGGTATTTTCTCTTTTCCAATTGATTTGTAATAATTAAGCCCCGAAAATAGTGAGAGCATTCCGATTTTACCAAAAAGAAATTCACATATTGTGTAAAAAAAAGAAAAAGGAGATAGGAAACTGAGGAAAAAAGATATCAAATAAGGATTCTTCTGCATTATGGCAAATCCAATAAAATTATTTTAGTTCAACTTTTAATTCTCTGAATGGCATTTATTGGCCTTGCTTCTTCGTTTTATCCGATACAGGTTTTAAATATTTTCTGACCTTTTCTCGAAACAGAGCGGTGCAGTTTTATTTTTTTATTATTCGAAATGGAAACTAAATCCCTGAATAGACACGTCATTTTCCAGTATTCAACCAGACTTGCCAGTCGGTTTAATTTATCAAGGGGTAATCCATTCCCTGTCGGTTCCATTAAAAAAGGGAGCCTGGATGGAAAGAACTTTTACAGGCCCTTCAGTTACTTTCAACGCGTGAGCCTTGCCTTTGGGTATAAAAATCAAATCTCCGGCTTGAACCCGTATCTGCTCTTCACCCAACTGCATTTTACCTTTTCCTTCCAGTATATATACATGTTCGGAATGAAAATTGTGCCTGTGTAATTTTACTTCCTGTTCTATAGTAATAAAAAAACTGCTGCATAAAGAATCACTAAATGCAGGCACACTTTTTATGGTTTTAGGAATGGTATCATTAGCGCCCATGGGCGGAGAAAACTTTTGCCCGTATAAAAAGGTACAAGCGCAAATAAAAATTATACTCGTTAAAACTGACAGAATCTTTTTAAAACCTGTTGTTTGAAGGAAAAATAAATCAAATCGCATAAACTTTATTCTGAGCCGGAATTAAACTTCAAAGGTAGGATAATGCTCATCTTTGCTGTACTTTTAAAATATGTTTACAGTCTATATAATAATCGCTTTAATCGCTGTCTTGCTGTTTTCTTCATTCTCAAGCATTCAGCAAGGCACTGTTGGGGTAACTACCGTTTTCGGAAAGTTTAATCGTTGCCTATCCCCAGGTTTGAACTTTAAAATTCCAATTATTGAGAGAGTTTGGGTACGCATTTCCATACAGAATCGTTCTGCTGAGTTGCAATTTCAGGCCGTTACAATTGATCAGGCCAATGTAGGATTTACTGCCATGCTTTTGTATTCTGTATTAAATCAGCAGGAAGAAACCATAAAAAACGTGGCTTTTAAATTCGTAAATGATAAAAACTTTATGGCGGCCTTGGTTCGTTCTGTAGAAGGGTCGGTTAGGGCATTTGTAGCAACCAAAAAGCAGGCGGAGGTTTTATCCCTACGAACAGATATCGTTGATGCCGTGAAGGATCAATTAGATAAAACATTGGAACAATGGGGCTATCACCTTATTGATTTACAATTGAACGACATTACTTTTGATGCGGAAGTGATGAAATCCATGGCCAAGGTTGTTGCTTCGAATAATTTAAAGGCTGCGGCAGAAAATGAAGGTCAGGCATTGTTAATTACAAAAACGAAAGCAGCAGAGGCAGAAGGAAATGCTATAAAAATTGCTGCTCAGGCTGAGCGTGAAGCGGCACAACTTAGAGGTCAGGGAATCGCTTTATTTAGAGAAGAAGTAGCTGCAGGTATGAGCAAGGCGGCGCGAATGATGGAGGATGCAGATCTTGATGCCTCAATGATATTATTTAGTATGTGGACGGAGTCCATTAAAAACTTTGCAGAACAAGGCAAGGGGAATGTAATTTTCTTAGATGGCTCACCTCAAGGTATGCAGGAAACATTAAGACAAATGATGGCTTTATCCCGCTTGGAATCTGAAAAAGGGTATCCTAAATCAGAATAATCTGATCCAAATAAATAGAATTATTATTCTTCAACTTCCAGTTGGTTACACAAAAGTTTAACCTGAATTTCGGCTGTTTTTACAGTATAGGCAATCGTAAATAAGCGAAAGGCAGAGTTTTCGAAATTCTCTTCAGCTTGCCTGAGTTGCAAAACCGAACTTTCCCGGAGCTTGTATTTCTCCAATTCCAACTCTAGTAATTCACCGGAAAGTTTGTAATTGTCTTTTTCAAGAGCAAGCTGACGTTTTCCTGACTCCCATGTGGCAAACCAGGATTGTAAACTAGTCTGCAATTCATTTTTAAGCGATTCTTGACTTAATTTAAAATTATCGGTGGTTAACCGGGCATTTTGCTCTGCTTTTTTATTTGCTCCACCTGAATATAGGGGCAAGGATAAACTAAGCCCAATTGTGGGGCCGTAACTCTGGTTCATCAATTGAAATCCTGCCTGGCTTTGCGAAAAATTATAATTGTAGGCAGCATTTGCTCTTAAAGTTGGAGACCTCAGTGCTGCAATTTCCCGCACTACTTCTTCCTGTGCTCTTACGGCAGCTCCTAAAGCTTTTAGGTCGGGGTTGGTTTTTAGAAAATCCATTCCTTCCTCCAAAGAAAAAGGAAGAATAGATGGGGTAGGTTCTTCCAGTTTAAAAACAGTATCTCTGGGAAGATTTAATAATCCTGCAAAGGTAATTCGTGCTTGTTGCAGCTGCAGTTCCTGTTCGGCCTGGGTTTCAAGCAAGGTATTCAAATCTACCTGACTTTGAAAAACTTCCGGATTTCCGGCAAGCCCAGCTTCCTTACGATTGTGGGCGATTTCCAGTTTTTTTTCTGCCAGTCCCACTGATTTTTGTAATGATACAAGGTATTTTTCTTGGCGAACCATTTCATAATACTTGAGCATGACCTCTGCTGTTACAGATTGTATTTTACTTTTTAGTTGATACTTACTCAGCAGGCTAATTTCTTCTAAACGCTTCTTTTCAGCAGTAATTCTCATGCCATTATATAATATCATTGAGGCAGACAAACTGGCATTCGCATTGTTTCCAAATGCATTTTGACGTTCAATAATTGTTCCGTTGCTGAGCTTCTGATATATGGAAGTCATCTGTTGATTGTCAGATGCTGAAAGACCTACGGAAGGCAAGGCTCCTGCAACACCGGGATTATTATTGTTGTCTGAAATGGCAGCGTTGTTACGTTCTATTTTTATTTCAAAACTGTTTTCAATTGCTAAATCAACAGCCTGACGTAGTGTAAATAAATCCTGACTATTTACAGGTGAAATAATTCCAATAAATAAGAAAAATAAAATGATTGTAAGAAAATAATATTTCATGGAACAATATTTCAATTCTCCTGTAGATATTCATCATTGGTTTTACTATGTTTTCCTGAAACATAGGTATATACCGCTGGTACAACAAAAAGTGTCAGCAGAAGGGAAAATAAAATACCTGCTACAACTACAGTACCCAGTGGCATACGACTAGTGGAACCCGACCCCAAACTTAAAGCAATAGGCAAGGCTCCAAATGCGGTAGCAAGACTGGTCATAAGAATTGGCCTTAATCGTTGAATGGCAGATTCAAGAACAGCTTGTTTTTTAGGCATACCTAGCATTCTTTTTTGATTTGCAAATTCAACAATCAGAATACCATTTTTGGTAACCAGTCCTATCAACATAATCATTCCAATCTGACTGAAAAGATTTAATGTTTGTCCCATAGACCACAGCCCAAGCACAGCACCAGCCAATGCAAGTGGAACTGTAAGCATTATGGTTAATGGATCGGTGAAACTTTCAAACTGTGCTGCAAGCAACAAGTAAACAAGTAATAACGCCAATCCAAAAGCAAAGGAAGTATTCGAAGAACTTTCTTCATAATCTCTTGATGGACCGCTGAGGGCAGTTTGAAAACTGGGATCCAAAACTTTGTTCCCAATTTCGCGCATTACCTTTACACCTTCTCCTATGGTTTTACCTTCAGCAAGGGAAGCAGAAATGGTTGCAGATTTAAACCTGTTAAAATGAAAAAGGGTAGGGGGGCTGTTGCTTTCTTCCAGTGTAATGACTGATTCCAGCGGAATATTTTCTCCTTTGCTGCTTCTTAGAAAAATCTGATTAAGACTGGCAGGAACAGTTCTATCTTTCCGATCAACCTGTGCAATGACCTGATATTGGTTTCCATTCATTAGGAAATAGGCGATTCGACCACCACTATATGCAGCTTGTAAGGCTGAAGCAACATCCTGTGTACTAATGCCAAGGTCAGCTGCGCGGGAACGGTTTATTTTAACAAGAAGTTCGGGTTTATTGAATTTCAGGTTAACATCTACATTTTGAAAGGTTTTATTATTGCGTGCTTCTTCTAAAAATTTAGGTATAACTTTTTTAATCTTTTCAAAATCCATGTTCTGGATAATAAACTGCACAGGTAAGGAACCCCTGCTTCCAAGTCCGACAGAAATGGTTTGTTCCTGAATCGGGAAAATTCTGGCATTCTTAAAACCAGGAATTTTGGAAGCAACAGCTCCAACGATTTCCTGTTGGGAGCGTGTCCGCTCCTCTGGTGGAACCAGTGCCATACGCATGAATGATGCGTTTACTCCAGTTGAAAAAAAACTGGGTACAGCACCAAAAACGAAATCTCTTTCGGGAATAGAATCGTACAAATATTTGGTGAAGTCTTCAGTTACTTTTCGTGTAAATTCATAGCTTGACCCTTCTGGTGCAGTCAGACTGAATCGTATGCTACTTTTATCTTCCATAGGGGCCAGTTCACTTTGTAATCTGCCACCAATAAAATAGATTATAGCTCCACACAAAATCACTAAAACCCATGCCATCCACCTGATCTTAAGAAAACGGATTAAAAGGTATTTGTAGCTTCTTTCCAGCCCTTCAAAAAAGGGTTCGGTTTTCTCATACAATACATTTCGTTTTTTCTTGGAAGAGGTTAGGTAAACATTCAGTACTGGCGTAATGGTTAAAGAAACAAATGCTGAAATGAGTACCGCTCCTGCAACAACAATTCCAAATTCCCTGAAGAGAGAGCCCACAAAACCTTGCAAGAAAATTACGGGAAGAAAAACCACCGCAAGTGTGAGAGAAGTGGAAATAACCGCAAAGTAAATCTCTTTACTACCTTCAAGTGCTGCCCTGCGAATGGATAATCCTTCTTCAAGTTTTCTGAAAATATTTTCTGTGACAACAATACCATCATCCACAACCAAACCAGTGGCCAGTACAATGGCAAGCAAAGTCAGAACATTGATGGAAAAGCCTGCCAGATACATTATGAAGAATGTAGCTATCAGGGAAATCGGAATGTCAATTAAAGGTCTTAGGGCAATTTTCCAAGAACGGAAAAAGAAGAAAATTACAAGGACAACTAAAATAAACGCAATAAGTAAGGTTTCCTGAACCTCTTCGAGCGATTTGCGAACATTTCGGGTATTGTCAATAAGTACTTTTAACTCGATGTCCGTTTTATTTGAAGCACGGATTTCTTCAAGGCGTTTATAAAACTCATCTGCAATTTTAATGTAGTTGGCACCGGGTTGAGGAATAATTGCCAAACCCAGTCCATGAAGTCCATTGAGTTTCCAGGAAGCTTCCTCTACTTCCGGGCCAAGTTCGACCTTAGCTACATCTCCAAGAGTAACTGTTCCTGAAGCATTTTCTTTTAAGATAAGATCCTTAAATTCTTCTTCGCTTGTAAATTTCCCTGAAGTTCTGATAGTTAATTCTGTGTGTTTCCCATATACTTTTCCGCTGGGAAGTTCTACATTTTCGCGTGCCAGAGCTTGTTGAATATCCGTAAATACAATTCCGTAGCGGGACATTTCTTCGGGCTGTAACCAAAGACGCATGGCATACCTTTTTTGACCAAAAAGGTTAACCTGACTTACTTCGTTAATGGTTTGAAATCTTTGCTGCAGTACATTTTCTGCATAATCGCCAAGTTCAAGCAGCCCTTTACTTCTGCTTTGTACTGCAACCAGAATGATAAAATCACTATTGGCATCTGCCTTGCTTACAACTGGAGGGGCATCTATATCCTGAGGCAGATTTTTAAGAGCTTGGCTTACTTTATCCCGAATGTCATTGGCCGCTGCTTCGAGGTCAACATCCAGATTAAATTCAACCGTAATGTTTGAAACACCAATTGAACTGGAAGAATTGATGCTCTTGATTCCCTGAATGCCATTGATTTGTTTCTCGAGAGGTTCTGTAATTTGTGTTTCAACGGTATTAGCATTGGCACCGGTGTAAGCAGTTCTGACGGTCACTACAGGTGGGTCAATGGCAGGGTATTCTCGAACAGGTAAAAACGTAAGGCCTACCACTCCAAACAACACAATGATGAGGTTCATCACTGTTGCCAGAACCGGCCTTTTCAGCGATAGTTCTGAAATGTTCATTTTGTATTCAGAACTTTTTCAATTTTTAACGGAGCGTCTGGTTTGGCAAATAATACTCCGGTAACAACGATGGAATCTCCGGTTGAAATACCTTCGAGAATTTCAACATTGGCACCAAATCTTTCTCCTGTAATTACTGGAGCGATTGCAGCTTTTCCGTTTTTGCATACGATAAGTTGTTTGCCTGAAGCATCTGGGATGACAGCTTCTGAAGGAACAAGGAAGGAATTTTTTCGGGCTTTACCTGTCAGATAAATGGTAACAAAAGCTCCGGGGCTACCTGCATTGCCTTCCAGAACGGCACGTACCTGAATATTTCGGGTAGCATCATTTATCAACGGTTCAATGGCTGTAATCGTCGCAGTAAGCAAGGATTCAGAATCGGAGGTTTTTACCTGTACTTTTCCCCCTGCCGAAATTAGTCCGAGATGTTTTTCGGGTAATGTAAAATCAACTTTTAGAGGTCTTTCCTTAGTAAGTGTGGCTAAAAGGGTTGAAGGCGTAACGTAAGCGCCAGGACTTATTTTTCTTAATCCTAAAGTACCAGTGAATGGAGCTTTAATCTCACATTTTTCTGCCATGACCTTTGCATATTCCAAATCGGCCTTCAAGGCAATTACTTGATTTAATGCATTGTCATAATCACTTTGACTGATGCCTTCAAGGTCAATTAGTTTTTTTAGTCTTTTTTCATTTTTTTCAGCCAACTCAATCTGTGCTAAAAGTTTTTTTATCTGTGCCTGTATTTCGAGGTCATTCACCTTAGCAATGAGCGTGCCAGTCGCAACATTTTTTCCTTCAGGAATATTTAAATAAGTGAGTTTACCAGAAATTTCAGATCTGAGTTCGACACTTTCCATAGGAAGTAAAGTGCCATTTGCCTCAATCTGACTGTTTACTGTTTCA
>Ga0114981_10001281_pt1 | contig 16421 bp, 14 predicted proteins | sample S_140806_MF_Meta_FD_87028 | JGI IMG/M metagenome (GOLD analysis project Ga0114981, IMG submission 87028) | Freshwater microbial communities from Lake Simoncouche, Canada to study carbon cycling - S_140806_MF_MetaG | ecosystem: Environmental > Aquatic > Freshwater > Lake | place: Lake...
CGATAATGAATATCAATCAGATTGGGTTGGGCCCGACCACGTGGAGCGTGATTGCTACCGCCACCAATGCCACGGCGACGGCAACCAAAGCAGGGGTCACGATTACCAATACGTCCCCGGCCCAGCGGCACGTCATTACGGGATTTACGTTTTCAGGAAGCACGGGTGCGTACACGGGCAGTCCAACGCTAACGGTCAACAATGGCTCGACTGCCATTTACACGTTTCAGTTGGACAGCACCAGTCATGCGCCAATTAATGTTGAACTGCCGCGTCCGTTTGTCTGCGCGCAAGGCGCGGCGTGTTCAATTGTAGCCACTGCGCTGGGGTCGGGACTTGTGGCGACGGTGTGCATTCGTGGTATGACGGTCAGCGATTAACCTTTTAGGAGATTTATGGAACTCGTACAGGATGCCCCGCAGGTAGACACGTCCGCCACTAAGACGGACTTCGTACTGACGGCGACAGAATCGGCGTTTGTCAAGATGGTCTTTGAAGAATTCCAAGCATTGGTAGCGCAAGCCGAGAAGCACCGCAATGCGCGGTTGGCTCCGTTGCTCGAAGAGCATAAGACGGTCGGACAAGTGACGTTTGCGGAAAACGCGGACAAGCGCGTCGTAATGACGGATACGCAACCGGAGAAGTAGTCATGGCCCATGTCGCACAATTCATTTCGGTGTTGTTCAATAGTCGTGAGCAAGCGCACATCTTTCATTTGCAAACGTCCTCGTATGCCAAGCATAAGGCGTTGAACAGCTACTACGATGGGATTGTGGACTTTGCCGATGACTACGTAGAAGCGTATCAAGGCAAGTACGGCATCTTGAAAGGCTATACGCCACAGGAGTCGTTCTTTGAAGGCGACAACAACGTGCTGACATACTTCGACCATCTGGAAACATTTGTGGCCGATGCGTTGTCAAAACTTCCGGACGATGCAGACTTGCAAAACATTGCGGCAGATATTCTGCATTTGGTCCATAGCACGCAGTACAAGCTCAAGCACTTGTCGTAATGGAGCATCGCAACGTATTGCCCAGCGAACAACTGGCCCTGCAAGGGTTGCAAGAAGCGCACGATACGCGGCAATGGCCGCACGTGGTGACGCTGGGCGATGCGTGGCTTGAAGCGCAAGGAGAAATGCCTGCGGTAGCGGCGACGCTCTACGCAGAAGGATTGATGGTGGCGGGGCGTATAGAAGAAGCGGTGTTGTGGTCAGGTCGTGCGGTCAACGCTATCCCAGCGGCATTTGCGGTGCCCCGGATTGCCGCGTTGACGACGTATGGACGTGCGTTAGCGCGTGCGGGAGCGTATACCAAAGCGCGCACCGCACTGGCGCAAGCGGTCAAGATTCCCACGGACCACGCCGAAACGCAGGAAAAGCAAGGTCATATCATTTGCGCGATTAGCGACAAGTGGCGCAAGGGATGGGCGTTGCAAGAACAACGGCTTGCCGAGCCAGAGAAAGCGTTGCCAGAGAATTTTCGCGCATGGGATGGACGCACGGCAGAACCCGTGTCTATTTTGCATGAGCAAGGCATTGGCGACGCGGTGTTGTTTGCGCGCTGGGCTCCACAAATTGCCAAGATAACCGGGCATCCGGTCACATGGTATGGACCGAAAGTGTTGCATCGCTGGATGGCAGACATTCCGGGCGTTGTGCTTGGGGATTGGGCGGTGCTTGAGGAAAACCGTGAGGGTGGCGCTGGCGTTCGCGCCATGTCCTTGCCGCACGTGTTGCGGTGCAACTCGAAGTGGGACGTGCCGATGCCTGTGGCTCCTGTCAGTTTGCAGGATGCGCGGTCGGCGTTCCGTTCGTCACCGATGTTGACCGTTGGCGTGTGCTGGAAAGGGTCGGTGTCTGGATGGCACGATTTTGAACGGTCGTACACGCCGGAACAGTTTGCGCAACTGTGGGCCCCGCGTGACCATGTGCAGTTTGTCAATTTGTGTCATGACGCCAACGTGTCCGACGATGCGCCATTTGAAAAGACTGCATATGCAGACATTTATGCAAATGGGGAAGCGGTTGCGGGATGTGATTTGGTGATTACGGTAGATACCAGCGTGGTGCATATTGCCGGGTCGTTAGGTATTCCGACGATTTGCCTTGTGCCGACGGTGGCGGATTGGCGGTTTGAATGGCCCACGGGCCATAACACGCCATTCTACCCGAGCGTGACGGTGGTGCGGCGTCGCAACATTCGAGACCTGAGTGCGATAGACACGGCCCGGCGTATGTTGGATGCATGGACCGATGCCAAACAGCAGGTGACGGCATGATTGCATTAGTGCAAACAATCATTTGGGCCACAATTGTGTATATTGCAATTGGGCGCACAGAACGGTTGTTAACACGAGTCATTGATTATCGGGACCCCTCGGCACAAGACCCCGAACAAATCGTGATTCCGAATGATTTGGAAGCGTTTGCGTTGTTGGAATCGGAATTGCATGCGCAAGAATCGGTGCGCGATGTCATTCGGGACCGGTACGCGGAATTGCAAAATTGGAACCTTGTCCGCCGCGCAGTCGGCGTGGGAACGGTTGATTAATGAAAACCTCGTTGTCGTTCCCGTTAGACATGCCCGACATTGAAGGGCAGATTGAGCAAATGGCGCGGGATGCCGCCCAGCAGGTCATGCAACCAGAGTTGGCGCAAATGGCAACCCCAAGCCAAGCCAATGACATTGTTGCGCCCAACGCGCCAGAAATTGCGTTGCCAGAAGATGAGGCGACACAAGCGTTAGCCCGGACGTTGTACGGGTCGGACTTTCCGTTGTTGCTCAGTGGCCAAGAAGATGACAGCCGAGCGTGGGCATCGTGGGTGCGAAGCCGTTGGGTCGCGCATCGCGGGGCGGTTGAACGCCACTTGCATTTGGTCGAGCGCAATCGGTTGTTCCGCATCGGACAGCAGTGGGTGTCGTCCCGTGGGCGTGGCCCGTGGCGTGAGCCGCTTAAGCCCGTTGATTCGGCGCGTGTCGTGTACAACATGGTCGATAAGGCGTTGGACCAGCGGTTGCAGATTATGACCGACCAGCGCCCCGGTTTTAAGGTAGAACCGACCACGGTAGACCCAGACGAAAAGCGGAAAGCGGAAGCGCGGCAGATTGCGTTGGAATATCAATATGATACGCAAAACATGGATGGCATCCGTCGCACCGCTGGATTCTGGGCGCAGACAGATGGTGTCTCGTTTCTGCACAGTTATTGGGACGCCGAGAAGGGGCCGTGGGATGCGCGCATGGCAGATGGGCATATGCCCTCGAAACCATTGGGTGATTTGGCGACAAAGGTGTTGCGCGTCGAGCAGGTGCGCATTTCCGCCAATGCCACGTCCACGGATTCGCCGTATTATGTGATTACCCGTGAAGTGTTGTCGGCTACCGAAGCCGCGTGGCGGTATGGCGTCAGCGGGGCGTTGGCGTCTCATAACAGTGATGCCATTACGGGCACCAGCGACTTGGCAACCGATGCGGGAATGAATCGTTGGGTGCTGGACCAGACCACAATTGGTGAAGGCGACCGTTTGCGCATGCAGGAAACGGTGGAACGGTTTACCATTTACGTAGACCGCCACCCGGACTTGTTGCCCAACGGATTGCAAATTGTGATTGTGGGCGACACGATGGTCAGTGGCCCATTGCCATTGCTGTTTGGTGTGATTCCGGTCGTGCCGTGGCGGGACGGGTCGGCTGACCCCTCGTATTTCCCGCGTCCGGTCATGGAGCAATGGCTGGACCATCAGGTGCGCATCAATGCGTTGCTGTCCAAGTGGGTAGATTCCGTGCGCGTCAATGCGGCGGGGCGATTCCTGACCCGCGCAGGAACGTTGGTGACGGAAACGATTGTGGGCGGCGGGACCTCGTTGTTGGAAGTCAATTCTGGGCGTGCGCTCAATGATATTATGCAACCGGTACAGGGGTTTAGCGTCGGTACGGATTGTAAGGAACTTCTGCAACTGGAAAAGAAAGCCTTTGAAGATGCGTCTGGGTACAACGATACAAGCCGTGGACAGATTTCTGGCGACGCGTCGGGCCGTGCAATTCTGGCGGCACGTGAGCAACTGGAACGTGTCTTTGCACCGGGAGTCGCGGCGGCGGCGGCGGCACTGACTGCATGGGCGAAAGTCCAAGTGGCGGGTATGGCATTCGGCTATGATGTGCCGCGTGACCTTGGAGCCGTGGGCAACAGTCGTCCAGACCTTGCTCATGCGTTGACCCGCGACATGTTTGATGGCCCGGTGTCGGTGCGTGTGGACCCCGAAACGCTGATGCCGATGCCACGGGTGTATCGTCAATTCTTGCTGGATAGCTGGCTGGATAAGGGAGTTATTACCCAACAGCAATACTTGCGTCGCCAATCCACGGCGATGATTTCGGATATGGAAACGCCAGATGAGGACCAGTCGGCACGGGCCAAGCGTATTTGCGAAGCTATCCGGTTGCGTCAACCTAATGTGCCAGAAATGCGGTGGCAGGATAACGAATCAATTCATCAAGATGTGTTGGAGCGCGAGATTATTTTGCGCGACGACCTTGGACCTGATATTATTGTTGCCGCGCAGAATCGCTGGGCGCAGTTGTCCCAGCAAGCGTCAATGAAGTCTGGTGGTCCTCCGCCGCAAGGCGCGCCACCAACTGAGCCCAATGGGAATGGTGGGCCAAGTCCATTCCAACCCTCCCCACAGACGCAACCATTAGCGACTGCCAACCCAGCAATCGGTGGTGCCCCGCCCCAGATGGTCCCTACGGGCGTAGGCCAGACACCAAACATGGGATGACCCAGCGTGAACCGTCGCGTTTCTAGTCACGGAGTTTCTGTATGACCGCACCAACGAGTAGTCCCGCATCACCCGGTATGAGCATGGACGCTATGATGGCGGACATTGCTGGCGATAGCATCAAGCAAACAATGTCGGAACAAGCTGAATTGGAATCTACCCGCGACGACCGTGGGCGATTTTCGCCGAAAGCTGACACCGATATTGCCGCAAACGAATCGCTATCAGACGTTTCTGCTGATGATGACACAACCGACATTGCCGACGAAGAGGATACGACACCGCTTCCGAAAGGCATGGTGGCTGTGCCAACCATCACGCGGGAAATGGCTACCGCATTTACGGTGGCTGATGCTGAAGGGGCTATTGAGCCACCCGACCTGACCATCGAGTTTACTGCGAACGGCAAAAGCCGCCGCGAACCGTTGGATAAGGTCGTCAAACTCGCTCAGTGGGGCGTGTATAACCACGAAAAGCACCAGCAAGCGGAAGCCGCGATGCAACAGGCCGAAGCGTTGCAGGGGCAAATTCAGCAATATGATGCAACGGTACGACAAATGCAGTTTGAACGCCAGCAACTGTTGACGAACGATGACGCCTATTTGAATGCACGGGCGGCTTTCGAACAGCAAAACACTCCGGAAGCGCGGCTCCAAATGGAGCGCCAACAATTGCAATCGCAACGCGCCCAGATGGAGTTTTCGCAAGCCCAACAGGTGGGCACGCAGTTCTTAGATACCCGTGTGGAACCCGCACTCGAATTGATTGCGAGTGCCCTTCCCACGGTCAGCAAAGAAGAACTTGCCGCACGAGTCTTGCTGGTGGCAAACCGCTACACCGTCCAAACCCCGTTCGGGGCGATTATCAATCCGCAAGCCCATACACAGATTGCTGAGGCCATTCGAGATGATATCGTGCCGTGGGCGCAACAAGTGCATGACCAGCGCAACAATGAGCGGTCGGCATTGACTGCTGGACAATCGAAAAAGACCCAAGCCCTGCAAGTGGAAGCCCAGAAAGCAAAGAACATGGCCGCGCGTGCCATGAAAGCTGTGGGACATTCAGGGCCTCAGAGCAAGAACCGCCCACCAATCAAGACCATGGATGATGCGATTGCGGATTCGATTCGCTCCTCGCTGGAATCGATTGGTTTGCGATAACCCTTTTCTACTACTACGACCATGCCAGCACCTACTGTAATCTCTGATGCCGACCTTAGTGGTCTGCTGAAGAACCTGTATAACAACTACCGTGAGAAGGCCCAGAACCTTGTCACTCCGTTCTTTGCCCAGCTTCAGAAGGCAAAGTCTGGTGGCCCCCGCAATCTGCGATGGGGCGGGAACGGCGCGTATTGGGATGTGGTCACGGGCCGTCCGGCTGGTGGCACTATCTCGTCGAGCGGCTATTTCCCGCCCGACACGTTTGCGCAGGAAAAGCAAGCCAACACGGGCGTTGCTCGTGCGTATGTGACCCGTCAGATTGACGGCCTTGCGTTCCTTGGCACGCAATCTAAGGACGCCGCGTTTGCGACGATTGCCGAAAAGACCCTTCAGGAAATCCGTGAAGCGTCGGCTCTGCTTATGGAAGCGGCCCTCAATGGGTCGGGTCAGGGTACGCTTGCCACGGTGGGCACTGTGACGGATACGGTGACTATCATTGTGAGCAACCCTTACGGCGTCACGGGCGCTGGTCAGGGCTCGCTCCTGCTCTCGCCGGGTGACTACATTGCCGTTCGTAACTCGACGGGCGCGACCCTCCGTGGCAAGGCGAGCATTTCGTCTATTGCCGTGTCGGGCACCAACTCCACCCTGACGCTTTCCGCGTCGGTGGGCGGCATGGTTGCCGCTGATATTGTGGTCAAGGCGACCACATCTGACGATGCGTTCTCGGCTACTGCTGGCGTGAACCAAATCAACGGACTTATCAACATCACCAACCGTGGCGGAAGCTACGGCACCCTGCATAGCCTTGCCGCCAGCACCTATCCGATTTGGGATGCGGTGCGTCTTGTGGCGGGCACGGATACCCCGGATGCTTCGACGCCTACTGAGTCGGATATCTGGACGCTGATGCAACGCGTCAAGGGTCTGTCGGGGAAGGACCCGTATGCGCGTCCGCAGGAGTTCCTCCTGATGGCGACTCCGGGTATGGCGAAGGCGCTGATGGAGTCGATGATTTCCCAGCGTCGCTTTGAAGCGCGTGATGCGGCGGTTGAGCTGAAGGGTGGCTACAAGGCCGTCAGCATCTGCGGCATTCCGATGTTTGAGAACATGTACTGCCCGGCTGGTACCATCTACCTCGTCCATCTCCCGTCGTTGGCGTGGGTGGATGCCAAGGATTGGGGTTTTGTCGAGTTTGAAGGTGCGGGTCCGTGGCGTTGGATTCAGGGCCGCGATGCGTTTGAGACGACCTATGGCTACTACGGTAACCTTGCGTCGCTTATTCGTAACTCGCACGGCTCTATTACTTCGTACACGAACGACACCACGTTCTACACCCACGTTATCTAACCGATAACGGCGCGGCAGGATGGGGGCAACTCCCCATCCTGCTTCGCAGGGTTCACCTAGGAGAACTGGAATGAGTGCTTTTACGTCGATGTTCCGTCCCAAGCCGGGAAATTTTGGTCAGAATCTGACCGTTGAATCCGTGGTTATCGGAACGGGTGGGACCAGTGTGGCAAACAGTGCCACCACATCGGTGTGTATTTCGACACCGATGCGCAAGTGCCAGTTGATTGGTTTGGCTATCAATGGCTTGGTCGCCGGTGCGTCAACCAGCGCCCTGACCATTCAAGGATTTAAGCGCGATAACAGCATTGCATCCCCAGCGGATGTGACGCTGACCGCAACTAAGAGCATCAAGTCGGATGTGATTTCGACTCTGCAAAAGTCGTACACCGTAGCGATTACGGGAACGGATGCGGGAACCATTTTGCAAGCGGGTGACGTTTTGCGTATTGACGTAGTTGCGGCGGGTACAGTGACGACGCAACCCACGGTCAATGTGGTCGCCACGTTTGCGATGATGAACTAAGTATGGGCCTCGTGCTGAACCAGCACGGCACCCCGGAGCCGCCCAGCGATGTGCTGGCGCGGCTTCGGCGTGTCCATCCCGCGCTGTCGTTGCGGTGGTCGCAAATGCCAAACCGTCCATGGTCCATGACATGGGAATGGCCAGAAACTGATGCGCGGTGGGGCCGTGTGCGGTCCAACGAAATTTCCCCAGATGCCGCGTATGATATTATTGGGTATTTGCCAACGGACTGCCCGATTGACCAAGCGGGTGCGTATGTGGAAAACGCCTTGAAGCAGTATCCACGTGACGAAGTGCGCAAGGTGCGGGAGCGCATGCACAAATGGAACGAAGTAGACAAGCCCAAAGAGCAAATGAACGAAGTGTTGACGGACACAATGGACAATATCGGGGCCGAGCGTCGGCAAAAAAACCCGCGTCGGCAACGGGTCACGATTACACCCGCGAGCTAATTTATGGCATATACCGTCAGTCAACTGATTACCAACACGCGCGAAATGATGGACGCCGCGAATTCTACGCGGTGGACTGACGCATTTATTACCACGGTTTTGGGCATTGTGCATAGCCGCGAATACTCCGGTATTCTTGGGGCAAACCCGTATTACCGATTTGCCCAGCGGGATGTCACGACCGACAGTGAAAGTAAAATCCCCTATACCGACCTGAACGGGGGAAGCGGCGATACGGCGGAAACGTTGTATCGCATCCTCGGTATTGTGGATGGTTTTACGGTGTACCGCCAAACGGAGTTTCGGTCGGTCCCGTTGGCGACACAAACGAATTATGACAGCCCATACCAACGGCTGTGGTACGATGCAGGGTCAGATATCCAGATTCTGCCTGTAACAAGCAATCTTGCCTTGACCATTACGGTCAATTATACCCCGCCTCGCCCAGACCAACTCAGTACGTCCTCAGTTGTGGTAGATTTCCCTGAGGGCCATGAAGTCATTCTGTGGCTCGAAGCGGCGGCGATGTTGCTCGAAAAGGGTGCGGCAGAGTCGGATGCCGCGCAACGAATGCGTGCGATGGCAGAAGCAGAACGCAAGCAGATGTATCAAGATTTGACGCGACGGGCCGCGCGCCCAACGTATTTCGGTTATCCTGACCTCGCCGCAGAATGGGGCGGCATGGGGATGTGGTAAATGACAGTACGGCCACCATCGCAGGATTCGCAACAGGGATTTTCGGGTGGCTTGAATAGCACCTCTGACCCTAGTGCGGTTGCACCCAATCAAATGGTGCGGTCGGATAACGTGCGCCTTGCTGATTACGGGGCCGCCACCAAACGTGGGGGCACTCAGCGCATCCACACAACAACGCTGGGCGCACATAGCGTCAAAAGCGGGTATGCGTGGCGCAAAGATACGTCAACCGTGTACGGGTTGGTGCAGTTCAACGGCGCAATGTATTCATTCACGTGGGGCACATTCCCGCGCACGTTGACCAACATTGGCGTGGTCAGTGATGTGGCGGTGAGTGGCGCGGCATTTCGGGATGGGTCGGCAAACGTCGTGTATTTGGCAAGCGGCGGTGCGCTCAAGAAGTGGGATGGCACCACGTTTACCAGCATTGCGACCGCTGTGCAAGCCACGGGCGTTGCCGTGTATCACGAACGGTTGTGGGGGTGGGGCGTTGCCGGGTCACTCGATTCGGTGTTTTATTCGGCGCTCGATAACGGCGATACGCTGGGCGTCGGCGCATCCAGTGGTGGACAAATCATTGTGCGCACGTTTGGTCAGCGCAACATTGTGGCGTGTGCGGCGGTCAATACGTCCTTGCTAATTTTTCACAATCGCGGCATTTCGCGGTTGACCGGATACGGGCAAAGCGACACGACGGTATTGCCCGAAGCGGTAACGGCAGACGTGGGGTGCGTGGGTCAACAAGCCGTCTGCGTGTACGACAATATCGCGTACTTTGTGTCCGAGCGTGGGTTGTATCAGGCTAACGAAAACAACGTCCAGCCGGTTGCCACGCCTGAACATCCCGACCCGATTATCAATTATTTGCAAGCGTTGTCGTCTGCCAATCTTGCCGCCGTGGTGTGCGCGTTTAATCGCCGCACCCGCGAAGTGTGGATTGCGTTGCCGGGAACGGGCATCTTTGTATATCACACGGTTATCAAAGCGTGGAGCGGCCCGTTTCAAGATGGATACTTGAGTCCCGATACCACGGCCCTGTTTGAAATGGTGGATAGCAACAACCAGCCAATTTTCTGCCGTGGGGATGATTCCGGGTGGGTCAGCCAATGCGACCCCGGCGGCGTGTACGTCGATAATATGGCGGCGGCTGGCACGGGGGGCACGGTGTACAATGCGGTGATTCAATGTCACCGGATGTATTGCGGCGACCCGACCACCGCTAATGCGTTTATCTGGGCCAAGATTTTGGCGGCACTTGGGGGGTCAAATAGCGCGTCGTTGTCGTGGAATACGTTGACGGACGCAGGGACGGCGCAGATTGTGTCTGGCGCGTCTGGTTTGGCGTGGGGCGCAACGACATCATCGTGGGGCGCGGGCACGTGGGGTGTGGGTGGACAGTCGCCGTACTATGTCCGGTTGTCTGGCACTGGCCCTTTTGTGGATATTACGATTACAGACTCTGGGCAAGCCGGGGCGATTTACGCTTCGGTTGAAGTCACGTCCAAGATTTACGGGAGACGCTAATGGGACTCGTCAGTACGCACCAACTCAGCACGTTTACAACGCCAGTCAACGGCACGTCGCCCATCGACGCCAATCAAGTCAAAGGCAACGACAACTCTATCAAAACGTCGTATAACGCGCACGACGCCGACACGACTATCCATTTGCAAAGTGGGGCCGTTGCCACACGTCCTGCCGCCAGCACCGCAGGACAAACGTGGCTGGCAACGGACAGCGGGGCCGTGTATCTGTGGCTGGATAACGGGTCGGCGTGGGTCGAAGCTAACTACCTACGGAGTACGGGTGGGACGGTGACGGGCAACGTGTTGATAACGGGCACCCTTGGCGTGACGGGTGCGACTACGTTGTCATCGACGCTGACCATTGGCGGCGTTACGTACACGTTCCCGGCATCGCAAGGTGCCAATCAGTACCTCAAGACGGATGGGTCGGGCAACTTGTCGTGGGTGACGTTTCTCGAAACCCTTGCGTTGACTGATTTGTCCGATGTGACCATTACGTCGGTTGCGTCTGGACAGTTCCTGTTGTACAACGGCACGGTGTGGGTCAACGGCACCAACGGGTCGGCGCTGACCACGCTCAACGCCAGCAACTTGTCAAGCGGCACGGTCAACACCGCGCGTGTTGCGGGGTCGTACACGGGCATTACGGCAGTTGGGACGCTGACGGCTGGCGCGATTAGCACAGGGTTTACGGCGATTGCAGATACGTTCCTTGCGACGATTTCCACCGCAAGCAAGGTCAGCAACAGTGCAACAACGGCAACCAATGCCAACACCGCCTCTGCGATTGTTGCGCGTGACGCCAGCGGCAACTTTACCGCAGGTACGGTGACGGCGGCATTGACGGGCAATGCAACGACGGCAACAACGCTGGCAACAGCGCGGGCAATCAACGGCGTCAACTTTGACGGAAGCGCGGCGATTACGGTCACGGCGGCGGCGGGAACGCTCACAGGCACGACGCTTGCCAGCAACGTCACGCTGTCCTCGTTGACATCCGTTGGCACCCTGTCCGCCGGTGCTGTCCCCGCAAGCCTTGTCACCGCCGGGACGTTCGGCGCAGGCGCGTACACGTTCCCCGGTGCGCTGGCGATTACGGGCGCGTTGACGGGTGTGACAACGTTGACGGCTTCGAGTACCGCAACAATCGGTGCGGCGACCTCGCCTTTGCTACTTGACCGACTTGCTGATTTTACCAACTACGGCGCGATGTCGTTCAACGCTTCGTTGATTTCGACGACGATGAACGGGTTGTATGGGCGACTCAATGCGACAGATGGTGGATTGTACATTACCGCGCCAAGCGGCAGTTCTACAAAGCTACAAGTCGCGGGGTCAACCGTCGCAACGTTTGCTGGCGCACTTACTACGCTGGCAACTCCCCTCGCGATTACGGGCGCGTTCACGGGCGCAACGACTGGCGCGTTTAGTGGGAAGATAACAAGTACGGTTGGCAATAATGCGATTTATTTTGAGAGCGCATCGGCAACCACTGGGTATCATTATACGCAAATCAAGAATACTAGCGCGTGGATGATTCTCGGCATTGAAGGAAGTGTGGCGGGTAGTCTTGCTACGAACAGCACTGCGTATTCAACGGTGCTGGTTACGCAAAACGCCACCGACCTGATTCTTGGTACGAATCAGACAACGAACTTGAAAATTGCCAACGGTGGAGCCGCCACGTTTTCCAGCACCCTCGCCGTGACGGGAGCCGCCACGTTTAGTGGGGCGATTACTTCGACTGTTGGAAATAACGCGACTGTCCTAAGCAACACGTCCGCAACCACGGGTTATCAGCAAATCTATTTTCAGAATACCTCTGGTGGTGTTCGGCTCGGTGTGAACGGCTCAACGGCGGCGGCGTTGCTCACCGGAGGCAATGCTTATGCGGCGACACTGGATAATCTTGGTAACTACCCGCTTGACTTTGGTACGAACGGTATTCGGCGCGGCGGCTTCTCAGCGGCAGGCGCATTTGACCTAACCAGCACCCTCACCGTGACGGGGGCGACGAACCTGAACGAGAGGGTCATCGTCTCGGGTACTGGTCAGGTGTTGACGCTCATCAAGACGAGCAATAGCCAGCCGTCGATGCTCTTTACCGGAGTAGCATCAAGCAACTTTACGGCAGGAATCGGGTCTGGTGACGTATTCGTTATCACTAAGAATGACGGCACAACTGCGATTCTCACGCTGACGCAAGCCGGAGCCGCCACGTTCTCCGGCACCGTCACGGCGTCAACGGTGTATTCCACAACCGTTGGCGCAACCAACCGCGACCTGTATATCGACAACACCGGATTGATGGGCTATGTCAGTTCGATTCGTGCGGCCAAGACGAACATTACGCCGCTGACCGATACCGCGTGGCTCGATGCGCTAACGCCTGTGGCGTTCAACTACCGCAAGAAGGACGAGGACGGCGCGTACACGGACGAAGCGAACACCCCGCTGGAATACGGGTTGATTGCCGAAGAGGTGGAAGGCGTCAACGCCGAACTGGTGTTCTATGACGAAACCGAGGACGGGCTGGCGTTGCGCGGCGTGTCGTACAACAAGCTGATGATTCCGTTGCTCCAGCGTGTCCAAACGCTGACGGCTCGCAATGATGCGTTGACGGCTCGCGTGGCGGCTCTTGAAGCGGTCTAACCGATGACGAGTCCCGTGGGAGGCGACGCACGGGGATACAAGTATTTATATACTATGCAAGGAGATGTGTATGTCGTGGCTCAGTAGCTTTGTCAATAACAACCGCAACTTTGCGGGGAACCTTGCAAAAAATGTTGCACCAGCATTGTCATTTGTTCCGGGTGTTGGGTGGCTTGGGGCGGCGGCCATTGGTGCGCTCGGACAAGGGGTGCAAAAGGGGTCGAACATCGGGGACATTGCAAAGGCTGGGTTGTCGGCAGGGTCTATCGGTGCTGGCTTGCAAGGCGCGGCACAAGCGGCGACAGGTGCTGGATATTTGGGTGGCACGCAAGGTGCGCTGGCGGCAGGAGCCAATCAAGGAGCCGGGGCGCTTGGCGGCACGTTGCGAAGTGCATTCGGTGGCACCGGAACTGCTGGCACGATGGGAACTGCGGGAGTGACCGCGCCAACGATGGGTACTACGGATAACGTTGCACGTATGGTAATGACCCCTGATGGACGATATGTGCCGGAACTGGTCAATAATGCCAGTGATATGAGCAACCTGTTTTCGGGTGTAACAAAAGCCGCAAAGGGTGTTGGGTCATTTGCCAAGAACTCGTTGGGCACTATGTGGGAAAAGGACCCCGCAACCACGCTCAAGGCATTGCAAGGCATTGCATCAATTCCAGCTATCAATCGTCAAAGTGACGCGGAAGCGCAGTTGTTGCAACAGCAAGCAGACACACAAAGTTTGACGGCTGAACAATTGCGTCGCCAGCAAGCAAAACTTGCGGCGTTGCGCGCATCAATGGAAATTTCTCGCTAACAGGATACTCCCGTGACCGTGCCGAATACTAGCTCTATCTATGGCAAAGTGCGTCGCCCTCGGTCCCCGCAAGGGGATGGGGCGTATGACGCCAATGGCATGTCCACGTCTACTGGCCAGCAAGGGCAGGGTCAGCTAGGCGAACCTGCGCGTCCATACAACCCCCAGCAACCCACGTCGCATCCCCAGCCGCAACAGGGATTCCAAGCCAATACCCCGCCGGGACCGGGCAATCAAGGTGGGCCGCAGACGTTCTCCCAAATGCAGTCACAGGGACAAGCGCGCCCAATGCCGCCTCAGGGGGCTGGAATGGCCCCTCAAGGGGCCGGAGCACCGCCGCAAGGGGGTATGCAGGGGTTGCCGCAAGGGTCCGTGTATCGGCCTACGGCGCAACAGAATCAAGGCAATGCGCAATTGCAAACCGCCGTGTCGCAGACGCTTGCCGCGCCAACGCGCTATGATTTGCCGCAAGTGCAACAAGTCCGCGATGCGCTGACGGCGCAACTGCAAACGCAATATGCGGGTCAGCAAAAGCAAATCAACGACCAGTTGGCCAGTCGCGGGTTGCTGTCGTCGTCGATTGCTGGTGGGTATTACGGGGACTTGGCAACTAACCAAGCCAACTCGCTGGCCGATATGAACGCCAAGCTGATTCAGGATGCGGCGGCAACCAATGCGGCAGACCGTTCCTCGGCGTTGGCGTCGGCACAAAATCTGTCGAACTCGCAGTCGGCACAGGGCATTGCGGGATACAATGCCAACCTTGCGGGACAGAATCAAACCCAGCAGTTTGGCATCCAGCAGGGTGGGCTGACCGGAATGTATGGGGGGCAACAGACGCTGGCAGGGCAAGCGCAGGCCCAACAGAACGCCGTGCAAGTGGGCGGATTGACCGGACAATATATGGCACCGGGGTCCACAGGGGCTGGACAAAGCACCTTGGGTGCCCAGCAACTGTCGCAGAGTGGTCAGCAGTTTGCGCAGAACCTTGCGTTGCAGTCGCAGTTGGGACAGGGCAATCTTGGCGTCGCGCAACAACAGGCCAACACGGGAGCCGCCGCACAGCAAGCGCAAGCCCAGCAAGCGCAACAGCAATTGAACGCGCAAACCCAGCAGTTTGGGCAAACGTATATGTTGCAACAAGCCGCGCAAAACCTGAATGCCCAAGTGCAAACGGGGCAGTTGTCTATTGCTCAAGCGCAACAGCAACTGGCGCAATTGCAGAATAGCCAACAATACGGACTGGCGCAGGGCAGTCAAGGTATTGCCCAACAGCAGGCTAACACCCAGCAACAGCAAGTTGCAGGACAGTTGCAGTTGGGTCAAGCACAGTTGGCGCAATCGGGGCAACAGTTTCAACAAAACTTTGCGCAAAATGCCGCACAGTTCGGACAAACGTATGCGTTGCAACAAGCCCAGCAAGACCTCAACAGGCAAGTGCAAACCGGGCAATTGACCATTGCACAGGCACAACAAAAGCTGTCCGAACTATCCAATACGCAACAGTTTGGGTTGGCACAAGGCAGTCAGGGCATTGCGCAACAGCAAGCCAATACCGCAACCGCCGCGCAACAAGCGCAAGCGCAATATCAGCAAGGGCAGTTGGGTGTAGCAGAAAAACAAGTGGCGCTTCAAGACAGCCAGTTCCAGCAAAACTTTACACAGAACGTCAGTCAGTTTGGACAGACGTATGCGTTGCAGAAAGCCGCACAAGACCTCAATACAAAAGTGCAAAATGGGCAACTGGACAACCAGACGGCTCAACAAGCATTGGCAGAATTGACGCAAAGAACGCAAGCAACGCAATTTACACAATCGCTTGATGCACAAAAAGCGCAGACAGGCATTGCCAACACGTTGGGCCTTGCAGGGCTTATGAACACGCCGGGTGGCAATCTATTTGGTGGGTCTACGGACGCTCAGAACAAAGCGACCTTTTTGGACATATATAAGAAGCTTGGTATTACACCGCCTACGGAAACTCCGGTAGTTACCCCGCCGGTTGTAACGCCGGGTGGTGGCGGAACAACTGGTGGTACAACTGGTGGCACCGGTGGCAATGGTGGCACGGAAGGAAAGGGCGTAGGACCGGGTGGTCAACAAATTGTTCCCGGCGTCGATACCCGCGTTGCCCCTGACCTTGGCCAGCAAGCGTTTGCAATGGCTAATCCAGACCAGCAATCGCTAATGTCGCGTCAGATGGCACCCGAACAAATGGGTCTAACCCCAGAACAGCTTGCGCAGTTGCAACGGATGCTCGGAATTGGCGACGCGCAAATGGCATCGACGGACTTTTAAGGAGATATTACTATGTCATTTGCAGGATTTGGCGCGGCCCTTGGCAACCTCTTTGGTGGGGTGGCGGGGTCATTGCAAGAGCAGGAAAAACTTCGCATGGCGCGAGAGTTTCAGGCCAAGCAGATGGAAGATATGGGCGCGCAAATGGAAGAGCGCAAAGCAAATGCCGC
>Ga0114981_10001285_pt1 | contig 16412 bp, 12 predicted proteins | sample S_140806_MF_Meta_FD_87028 | JGI IMG/M metagenome (GOLD analysis project Ga0114981, IMG submission 87028) | Freshwater microbial communities from Lake Simoncouche, Canada to study carbon cycling - S_140806_MF_MetaG | ecosystem: Environmental > Aquatic > Freshwater > Lake | place: Lake...
CGCATGCGCGACACAAACAGGTCTGGGTCGCAGCGAAACCACACCCCAAACGTGATGGTCAGCGCCCCCGCCATGTGAAGCCCAAAGATGGCCCAGTGGAATGTGTCCACTGCCATTCTGCACCTTGCCTAAGTTCCTGGCGCCTGTGATTTAAATAAGTGGCCACACACGCCAGCAAGCGGATGGCGAGATACCCGTCGGGCGGAGGCACTACAGGCAAGAGGCGGTACGCATAGGGCATGGTGGTCTGGGCGCACACAATTCACTAGTTTATATAAGCCGCCGAGGCGCCGCCGCGCGAGGATGGCGTTTCTATTTGGGGGCGGAAAAAGTCAAGGCTCGGCCAGGCAGCAGGACCCAGCCAAGGAGTACCAGCGAGAGCTCAGGCACTCCCAGCGGAGCATGGACAGGGAGGACCAAAAGGCAGCGGGGCAGGAAAAGGCGCTCCTCGCCGACATCGTGAGGCAGGCCAAGGACAGAAAAATGGACCAGTGCAAGGCCCGCGTCAGGGAGCTCATACGCCTGCGGGGTCACAGGGCCAGGATGTCCACCATGAAGGGCCACATGACCTCCCTGGGCCAGCAGCTGGCCACCGTGCAGAGCACCCAGAGCATGCAGGCCATTATGGGCAAGACCTCGCGCCTCCTCCAGGGCCTCAACAAAAAGTTGGACGCCAAGGGCATGCACCGGCTGCTGATGGACTACGAGCGGCAGACGTCCACCTTCACCGCCAGCCAGGAGGTCGTGGAGGAGACCCTGGACTCCATGTTCGAAACCGACGGCGAGCAGGAGGCCACCGACGACGCCATGCGCGGCGTGTTCGAGGAGCTCGGCCTCGACCTCGCGGCGGACTTCGGGGCGGCCCGCGCGGCGCCCTCGCGGCAGCAGCAGGACGACGTCGACCTCGCGGACATCGAGGCGAGGCTGAGCAGGCTCAGGTCGCAGGCGGCTCGGCCTTAGGACCGTGCGAGTGCTCATCTGAGTTTTCCTCAATGCAAAACAGGCTGGTCCGCTCCGCGCGCCCCCCCTGCCGCGCCGCGCTCCTCAAAATAGGCATCTCCACGTCCTCCCCGGGGCCCATGTCCAAGTTGAACGAGGACATCGCGGACCCCATGTCACCCCCGCCGCAGTCCTGCTTGTACCGGTCCGAGCACGTCACCTTGTTCCGCATGAACTTCAGGTTGGTGTACATGTTCACTGTGAGGTCCGCCGCCATCCGGATCAGCACGAAGTCCACCTGCGTCATCGCGAGAAACAGCCCGAACACGCTCATGATGTTGCAGTAGATGGACCACAGCTGCGTGATGCACAGGCACGTCAGCTTCGAGTACGGGAGGAACTTGGCCTTGTGGTCCGTGATCGTGTTGAGTATCCACGGAGAGATCGCGTCCGACATGAAGTCGTTGATGGATGTGTTCACCAGGGTAAACGCCGCCACCATGTTCCACTTGTACCACGTGTCCAGCGTCATCCCCATGAACACCGTGGTCGGCGACGGGCCCATCGTCATGAACTTGGTGTCCAGCAGCCCCAGGTCCTTGAACACGGCCACCACGATCGCCAGCCACACCATCAGTAGCGCCACGGCCAAACGCTTGTCGTCAAACAGCCCGTCCACGCACCGGCCGATCATCTTGTGCCCCTCGCAGGAGCCGAACCGTTTAATAGTGTGCGCTTTTATTGAGCTGTTTTTGCGCCTCTCATCAGTTGGAAGGCAAGGGCTGCACGCCGTTGAGGATGTAGTTCCTCGCCCACGGCATGGCCTGCCCGGGCATCGACAGGCGCGACTTCTTCAGCCCCGACCACTCCATCTTGGGAGGTGGGAGCTGCGACACGATCAGGTACCAGTCCATGCACGTGACGTCGAACCTGCGCTGATCAGGTGTGGCCAGACCCGCCGTGAGCGACGCCAGGTACCCGGATTCCTTCCGCAGGAACTTGTCCATCGCGTTGATCGCCAGCATGTTCGCCGAGCTCGCGTTGAACATGCTCTTGTAGCTCGCGTTGCGGGATCCCCGGTCCTGCTCCAGCTTCACCATGTAAAAGTGAAGGCACAGCCCAAACTGCGGGCTCAGCCTCGGGTTCCGCCGGATCACCCGCGACATCTGCTTCCACGTCATGTCAGCCCGCACCGCCGGCCGCAGCGCGCCTTCCCAAAACAGGCCCACCAGCGCCTCCGCCGCGGCCTCAATTGCCGGCGCGAGGCTCCGCTTGTGCTCCCTCACCCACCCCGCGCAGAACTGCTGGTGCATCTGCACAGCCTCCCCGATGATCTCCTCGGGGTTTTCCTGCGTCGTCTGCGGCACCTTGCCCAGAAACCGCGACAGGTACGACCGCAGGAACTGGTCCATCATCTCCGCCCGGTCCTCGGGCTGCGCCCCGCTGCTCTCGGAGCACACCCACACCGCGTTGATCGTCGTGTTCTGCAGCCCCTGCATCCGCAGCGCAAAGTCGTAGTCCAGCCGCTCGGCAGCCTCCAGGAGGGGCCTCAGGAACATCTCGCCGATTGTGCGCTGCTTTTGGAAGTCCGGCAAGAGAAAGTGGCGATAGCTCTGGGCGTGCTTTTGATCCGGGCGAGGCTCTATGTTGTCTAAGAATGCATCAAAGTTTACGTTGCCCACCGGATCTGTCCGGTCGCCCTCGGGGAGCCCGTCGCCTGTAGAATCCTCCGGCACGCCCACTGTGATGGTGGGTACTGGTGGTAATGCGAGCCCTGCAGCCTGTGCCGCGGCGACGTCGGCATTATAATTTGCGACCACAGCTGGGTCCTCGTCCGGCCGCTTTTCGATCACGTACGGCACAATCCACCGCCCATCTCGATTTACCCGCACCCCTCTGACCACCTTGGGTTCAATGAAGAATAAAAGTTCATCCAACGTGAACCTCTGCATCGGCGCGTAAATCACCGTTTTCGTCAGGGCCGGGCCGAGGGCAGCCGCAGCCGCACCACCAGGGCCGACAGCGGGGGGCGGAGGGGGCGGTGGGGGTCCTCCAGGGCCTGCTGCCGCTGCCGCGGCCGCTGCTGCAGCCGCAGCCGCTGCTCTTGCTGCTGCGGCTCTCACACCTCTCCCAGCCGCAGCCGCAGCCGGCATTGGAGGAGGTGGGCCCCCTCCTGGCGGCGGAGGCGGAGGCGGTGGCACAGCCCCACCCGCGGCGGGGGCAGGCGGCACCACCAGGTTGGGTCGCGTGATCCTCACTCGGCTGGGGTGCGACGTCGAAAAGTCCGTCTCGAGGTCGTCCGCGAACCTGTCCTCGCCCTCGTAGTCCTCGCTCTCGTCCGCGCTTAGGCTCTTCCTGAACACCCCCTGCATCTTCCGCGCTTGTTTGTGAATGCATCTGATTAAATACCCGCATCACCACCATCCGCTCCACGGAAGCAGCGTCTCCCGCTCGCAGCCGAACTCCGTCCACCCCGCGAACACCTTCTCGCGCAGCGCGAACCCCGGGGCGCACCCCCAGCTGCACCCCTCCCCCCACAGCGCATTCTCATCCGGCTTCGTCTCGTTCACGCACCCCACGCGGCAGTGCCCGGCCTCGTACTTGCCGCACGGCGTGAACACATATCCAAGGTCGCAGTCCAGCCGCGAGCACGCCACGCAGTCGCCGTCCGCCTCGTAGTAGCCCTCCCTGCACTCCCACATGCAGTTGGTGTTGTCCCACCCCCTGACCCACGTTTTGGAGCTGGCCAACTCCCCGCACGGCCCGCACGCGTGCAAGGTCGGGTTCACGGGGCACGTGGACCACCGCTGGCCCTCCGCGCACCCCACCTCGCAGGGCTCACAAGACGCCCCTGTGCGCGCGTCGACGGCGTAGTGGTCTGGGATCGAACACGCCGCGCACAGCCCGAACGGGGATCCCCCCTCGCGGAAGAGCCCCGCGGGGCAGGGGCGGCACACGGAGGCCCCTGCATCCGACTCCATCCCCGCAGGGCAAGGGTCGCACGACCCCGCCTGGGCCAGGTAGTCGTCCCGCATGACAGCGACAGTGGACTTGAATGTCCCCTGCAGGCACGGGGTACATCCTGCCACACCCCCCTCCGCGTGCCCCACCGGGCACACGCACGCGCCAGACCCATCCCCCGCCACGCTCGACGGCGCGCGGCAAAGGCACGAGTCCCTCGCCGGGCTCGGCTCCCGAAACCCGGGGCACCTCTCGCACCACATCCCATTGTCGCCGTACAGCCCCAGCGGGCACTCTGCGCAGCTCCGCGGGAGCGCGCTCTGAAGGTAGCAGCCCCTCACCCGGCAACCCTCGTCCTCGTACGTGCAATTCAAGCCTTGCGTCCACGGGGGTGAGAAGTAGGGCCCTGCCGCGGCGCCAAACGGGGAGTCCAGGCGGCACGCCCCTGCCTCGTCCAGCGTGGCCCCCCCTGCGCCCCTCTGCGCCATGCACTGGCACACTCCGGAGGGGGGCACGCCCAGAAACGCCTCGAGCGCTGACCACACGGCGGGGCAGCGGGAGCAGGGCGAGCCCGGCGTCGCGTTGTACCACCCGTCCGGGCAGGGGGGCAGGGGAATAGCCGAGCAGTTGGCGTCAAACGTGTACCGCGGATTCGGCGCATCAGCGCACGCCTCGCATCTCGCGTCCGCCGCGTAGGAGCACTGTACCAGCCTCTCGCTCCCCAGCGCACACGACGGCTGCGAGCACTCCGCGCACCTCCCCTGCTGCGTCACGTAGGAGGACTCGCCGCACGGGACACACTCCCCGCCCCTCCTCGACTCGTACCCCGGGGGGCACGGCACCTGCGCGCGCCGCACGGACGCCATGTGCGTGGCGTTTGCCAAGTACACTGCGCTGCCCCCGTCCGACGCGGAGATCCACAGGGGGTCCGCCACAGGGAAGGCCGCGGCAGGCACCGCCAGCTGCACCGCGCGCGTCACCCTGTCCATCTGCATGAGCCCCAGGTCCGTGACGAAGATCACCGCCAGCCCCCCTAGGACGCTCGTCAGCAGCCTCGGGAATGGCGTGGGCGACGGCCCGGAGTAGCACAAGGCCGCCCCGATGGTCGTGGCCCTCGTGAGGAACGACCCGGGGTAGTCGATGACCACCTCCACCAGCCGGCAGTTGTCCCTGTCCGCCACAAGCAGCCTCCGAGGGTCGCTCGTGTTGGCCACAGACAGCGAAGGCCCAAACAGCGCCACGTCCCGCATGCCGTCCGCGCGCCCGGCCGTGTCGTTCCCTATCAGCACCTGGACCCGCCTACCGATGGGGTACACAACCTGGCCAGTCGCGTTGGCCCGCTGCGCGTACGTCAGCGTGGAGTCGGAGGGAAACTGCCGGATGTCCACCGCGCGCACGTAGGCCAAAAACGGCGCCTTGCAGAACGCCAGGTATACGTGGTCGTCCCCGTTCAGGCTCGTCCACGCCGCGGAGCACACCTTTCCGGGGAGGCGCCACGTCTGGGCCACAGACCCGGCGAACGCCCCCTCCAGCAGCACCTGCCACATCACGTACCTGTTGTTGTTCCCAAATGTCCGCTCCAGGAACGCGTACAGAAACCTGCCCCCCTTGACGACCATGTAGAACGTGTGCATCTCTCGCTCGTAGCACACGTACGCGAAGAGCGGCTTGTCCTGCACGTAGCCCACATTGGGAACGGTCGACTGCACCCCGCTGCACGGGTTTCCCCCTCCTGGCGCGACAATGGCGTGCGGCGTGGCCCGGTACCAAGTCGCGGTGTCCAGCGCCGCCAGAAACCCCTCGGCGTGGGGCGCCACCGTAGACACCCACCCCGCCTCGGGCGCCTCCCGCTTTCCCGGCTCATTCCAGGGCAGCGGCGTGGAGTAGCACGCGCCCCCCGAGGACCGGTCGTACCCGTCCAGCCCCGTGCACACCACCCGCCTTCGGTCCGCGAAAACGCACAGCTCCCCGCGCCGCTCGTAGCCCTCCTCCTCGGCGCACCGCGGCGCGCAGTCGAAGCGCCCGGGCTCGAACCCCCCGTGCTCCGGCGCGTTCGGGCACGCCACGCAGTTTTCCAGCGACGGCGCCATCCTTGGCTCTGACGTGAAGCTAAACGGGCACGAACGCGCAGGTGAGCCGTACTGCCCCAGCGCGTTGGCGTAGGGCCTGGGGGCCGGCGTCGTCCTGTACAGGCACCCGTACCTGTCCCCAAACGTCAGCCCGTGCGAGATGGCCTCAAACCCGGACTGGCTTGAGTCCGGCTCGGGAAACGCGCACTTCTCGCACGTCACAGACGTCTGATTCGCGCTCGACGTCAGGTAGTAGCCCACGTCGCACTCGAAGTAGGCTGCGCACAGATCCGGGGCGTCCAGAACCCCGCCGCGCGTCAGCCGCCGGTGGCCCGCGTCCAGCAGCGTCTGGTTCACGTAGCACGGAGAGCAGGTGGACTGTCCCGTGGACGCCTCACACGCTGGGTACCTCCCCGCTGCGCACGCCCCGCTGCACGCCACGGCCCCCGCCCTGTCACACGAGGATCCCCTCGCGCACTCCACGCAGTAAGCGCCCGACGCCGTCCACCCTGGGGGGCACTCCTGACACGTCCCATTTGTCTGCGACGTGACGCACAGGAAGTTGATGGCGGCCCCGCCCGAGGCCCACTTCCAATCGCAAGACGGCGTGACCATCACGGGGAAGTTGCAGAACAGCGCGCCGCACGACACCGTAGCGTTGCACGGGCCGCCCTTGCACCCCGTGTCCTGCAGCGCGGTGCAGTTCCTGTACTGCGTCCACCCCACCCCGCACGAGCTGCAGTTGGTGCACGTGCCATTCGAGTCCCCGGCACACCCCAAGTTGAATTGCCTCGCGGGGCAGGGAGGGCACGCCAGGCACGCCCCGTCCAGCCCCCCGCCGCAGGCCCCGCGGTAGTGTCCGTCCCCGCAACCGCCCGACGTGCACGTCCTGCACTCCGACTCGTCCCTCCTCGTCCCGTCGCACGGGGGGGAGTGGTACCAGCCCGCCTCGCACGCCCGGCAGCCCACGCACACCACCTCATCCGCCAACGCGCGCCCGCCGCACGACCCCCGCATGAATTCCTTGTTGGCGCACCTGTCTTTGCACGCCGCGCACGTCACGTTCTGGGTCGCATTTGGGGGCGCGACAATGTACTGGCCGGCAGAGCACGAGCCCGCCTGCGGCAGGCACCACGACGCATTCGTGGCCTGGTACAGCGCGTTGAACGTGCCGTTCGGGCAGGGGACTTTTCCCTTCCAGTCAGCGCAGTAGTACCCTGGCGTGCAACGCACGCAATCACCCTTGACGGGGTCCAGGTAGTACCCCGGACAGCAGTTGTTCTTCCCGTCGCACGTGCGCACGTCCGTCGGAAGCGCACAGCACGCCCCCAGCGCGCCCCTCAAGGTACCTAGCAAGGCGATTGCGAGAATCGCCAGGTGGGAAGGCTTCATTATTCGTAGGGCGCGCGGGCGGGCCTAAATAGCCGGTGCTACCCGATGCAGCACAGGGGATCCCTATTTAAACCTCCCTGCCGCGCGCAGGGCAGACCACAAAGCATGGATGCCTACGTCCTCCGCACCTCAGCCCACCCCCGCTCGTCCCTCCTCATCGACGTCAGCGACAACTCCGCCAGGGGAAAAATCGTCGCCAAGCTCATCGCCGCCGCCTCCTCCACCTCCCCCACAGCGCACCCTGGCATCGCCGCATGGTCGGCGCCAGCAGTGATTGCCGACCCCCAGCACGCCCTGGGTGCGACCGCGGGCCGCAGCCACGCAGAGGCCATAGCCGACGTTTGGCAGCAGCTCAACAGCCTGCGCGTGATGGCCCAGTACACCCGCACCCTCGGGGTGATGTGCGAGCACCACCCGTTCCTCCACGCGCACCCTTCTACGTGCGTCATAGGGCTTGAGTGGCTCTCGCGCTTCGTCCAGCCCATCCAGGAGCCGGCGCAGGACGTCAGGGACTCCCTCGAGCAGTCCGTAGAGATGTTTCGCCAGGCCCAGCAGCGGGCGCTGGGTCCAACGGCATCCGCCATCACCAGGGAGAGGGCCACCTTCGACTACCACAGCAGGCTCACCTGCTCCGACCGCGACGTCACGCGCATCCTCATTGCCCAGCACTTCCCCACCATGGAGTGCAAGGAGTACCACGTCGACGTGTGCGCGTACATGCTCACCCGTGGCATCGGCATGGCCTACGACGACTGGCTCTCGGCATTTCCGGCGTGGCGGGACACCGGCCTGTTGTTTCCGCTGGCGCTGTCCGCGGCATACATGCCGCGCGTCGAGGCCTGGCTGCCCGAGGACAAGCTCGACACGTCCTTCGCCATCACCTTCCAGAGATGCCTCGACACCCTCGGCAGGCCCGATGTCGACCCCGCGCCCGCGCTCAAGGCCATGGCGGCTGTCTGGGCGGCCGACAGCACGGGCTCGGCGCACCTCATCGCAGTCACCCTGGACAGGGTCGCGGTCCTCATGGGCGTCAAGTCAAACGGCAGCGGGCCGGGCGAGTTCAGCCTCGCGGCGGCCCTCGCGGCGTTTCCGAGATCCTTCGGCGACCCTGACGCGGGCATGCACGAGTGCAACTACCGCGCCTGGCACGCCATCCGCGCGGCCGTCGAGGCCACGTTCCCCCCCTCTCTCCTCCTGGCCCCCTGCGTCCGCCCAAAGAGGCCAACGTGGGGCCACCCGAGCCTCACCATCGAGGTCGCCACAGAGGGGCTGTTACCGTCCGTGCGCTTCGCGGAGACGGCCCTCCAGGTGGTCGCGCCGGACGGCTGCAGCACCACGGAGGCGACGTTCGTCAAGGTGGACCGATGGGCGAACTCGGCCATTTCCCCCTCGTTTCACCGCGATTGCCTCCTCAACCAGACCTCATTCCGCATTCAGGACGTCCTGTGGCGCCTCGGTGAAATCGCCACGTCCCCGGGCGTCGCGGCATGCATGCTCCGCCCGCGGGACGCCAAGGCCGCCCTCGAGGGGCGCGCGGCCCCGCAGCCGATGAACAGGCGAACGGCCCTGCTGGGAATGCCGTCCGTGGCGCCACCGGCGGCAGGCCTCCGCGTCGACCCGGACTACGTCGCATACGCCAAGGCCCTCGACGCCACGGTGCCGCAGGTCTACGTCACCCACTTCCCGGAAACCCAGTCCGCCCTCATGTGGCGGCTCGACATCCCCTCCCGCGCCATCATCTACATCGGGGCGGGGCCCGACGAGGTCGACCCGGCTGCGGAGTCACAGCACCACCTCCGAAAGGTCCTCGTCAACAGCAAGGTCCCCCAGCGCCCCATCGGCGGCATCGTTCAGGTTCCGCCCCGCTCCGACGAGTCCGCCATCCGCGAGTGCGTCCGCCAGTTTGCAGCCTCGGAGCTCGCGGGGCACCCGGCCAACACCGTCCTCGTCAAGGCGGGGGACGGCGACGGGGAGGACGCGGAGGACGGGGGGGTCGGCGCAAGGCAGGTCACCCCCGTCACCTGCACCACCCTTGCAGAGTCTGCCGCGTGCTTTGCCCTCCGCGCGCCCTCCAGGCTCACCACCTGCCCGCTAGGCGGCTCCTGCTCCTGGAAGGAAAACGGCATCGACCCACGATACGCGGAGAGGCAGCAGGCCCAAAACGGCGCGAGGTACCGCGACTGGGTCGCCATGCACGCTGGCAGGGGCGGGACTCAGCAGAGCCGCCTCGCGTCCCACTTCGTCGAGTACGACTCCCTCTACACCACCAAGATGCCGTGGGTGCAGCAGCACGACGACCGCCAGACCGTCAGGTGGGTCAGCGTCTCCAGCACGGCGCCCCCGGATAGCAAGACACTCCACGGCAAGACCCTCAGGCAGGCAGTGGAGGGGAGGTTCCTCCACGACCTCCGCATGCTCCCGGCACACGACATCCCAGGGGGGGGCGGTAGGCCAAAGATCGAGCGGTCAAACGCGGAGATCTACGCCGCGGACGACGGGGCCAAGGTCGCCGTAGCATACGCGCCGACCGGCCAGGACAGAATCGAGTTCGTCGCATTCGAGTGCGACGCCCCTCAATGAATTATCGGCCCTCCCCGGCTGTATTTAAAGTTGCAACGCGCGCGAGCCCCAGCGCCGGCCGTATAGCGTTTTCGACCGGTGCGATGGAACTGCCAAGTGTGATATCGAAGCTGCTGGGATACACGCCCAGCGTTAACATGTTAAACCACCGAATGGACGAAGAAGACGTCAAACCCAAGCAGCCCAGCAACCTATCGGCACTTTTGATAGGAGCAGGCGAATTTGCTGTCACAAGGAAGCACGACGGCGAAGGCGTGATCGTCCATTTCATCAGCGGCAGGGTCACAGTGTACACCAGAAAGGCCAAGGTCCCCGCGCCATACCTCGCGACCTTGTTCGACCTGAAAAAACTCGACCCCGATGTAACCTCCTTCAAGATCGCCGCGGAGGAAACGGCCCTCTTCGACGGAGCGGGCAGGTTCGAAAACCCTCCCGAGATGCCGGAGATGGGGTACGCCCAGGTGCGGCACGCCCGCAAGTTCTGCGAGGAGAACCCAGATCAGAATGCGGTCCAAATGCACATGTTCGCGTTCCGGCTGCTTGACCTGAACGGTGCAAGGGGAAACGCGATAAACAAGCAGGACGAGCTCAGGCTTCTCGAAAGCCTGCTTCGTGGGCAACAGCACTACCACGTCCCCGTGTGGTTTAGCATCGAATGCGGGTATCCGTCACAGACTGTGCGTATCAAAAGGACGACAGACCGTCAGTATGTCAATTTGTGCCTCAAGTCCGAGTTGGACAGCCATCTGCATTCACTCGCAGGTACCTGGGAGGGCTTCGTGGTCTACAGCAACACCGACTGGAAGACTGACCCCCCCGTGCGCGATGGCAATGCTCAGCTGAGAGATGCCTACTCTTGCAAGGCGAGGCGCTTATTCGAAGCAGTGCTCCAGGGACGTCTCGAGACCCGCAACGGAAGCTCCACATTGGTGCTCTGCGCTGACAGGGACAGGGCCACGGACGTCGAGTTGGCCTACGTCCCATTTCACGACCTGGACAGATCCATAAAGGCCGAACTGGAACGCAATGGCGGCGTGGTGTATCTCAAGGTCCAGGCGCCAAACCTCAGCATCACCCAGAACGCGAGAGGGCGCACCGAGTCCAGGCTGCTGGGGACGTACAGGTACATGCCCGTCGTGTATGACCCCAACCCCATCGTGACCAACTTCGAAGAACTGGTCGCCCAACGGCCACACTGGAAAAAAATGGACGAGCAGCAGAGGCTGTTCAAGAACTTCGAGCAGACCTACGTGCAATCCAAGGCCCCCAAGCGAGCTCTCCCCTGCCTGAACTGGCAGCCGCGGAAAAGCCAGCATGTAGAGCCCGTACGCGCGCCGCCCCCTAGGCCCACCCCGCCTGCCCCCAAGCAGGCGAAGCAGCAGGACCCTAGCAAGGGCGCGCTTGGCTCCAAGCACGTCAGAGTTTGGCGACGCGGCTTCGCGCCCATGCAGTTTCTCGCCTTCAAAACTCGCGTGGGGAGGCTGGGCGCGGAGTCCGTCAATTCCAACGCCCCTGACCATGGCTGCCACATCATGGTGTTGAGGTCTGTGCATGCGTTTGAGGACGAGCGTTCCCAGCACTACTTCGTTAACATCATCAAGAGGTTCACGCCCTGCCCGCTTGTCATCTCGGCGGATTACGTCAACATCAAGTTCGACACCCCGGATGCCCCGGCGGACATCAATCGCTTCATCGTCATCCCGGAGTTCCTCCCCGAGGCGATCAAGACCCACCTTCGCGGGCTTCGCGATTCCGCCGGCGGTGGGGTCTAACACGCTCCTCGCCCCTTCCCCCACCCCCCTCTTGTCATTCAAGGCAGTAAAAAAAACCATTCCAAATGCACTGGTGTATTTAACCCGCGCGCACCCGCGTTCCGCCCGCCAAACCACAAATGACACAGTGCACACTGAGCGAATTTCGAGGGTTTTTCCTCTCCAAGGCGTTCGACGTGGTTGGGAACGGAACATACCGAAAGCACCTCGCCCGATGCAAGGAGTCAGGAGACCCGTGGGCAGTCACAATGGGGGCCCAGCTCCAGGCTGTGCAGGCCCACGTCCGGGACGTTCACGCCGCCATCACCGCCATGCCCCCCACCCCAAATCGGCTCGGCGAAATCTGTCGCGACGTCATGATGAGCGCGCAGCCCCCCATCAGGCTCCACGCCGGCTGCGCCACCTGCACAATCACCGGGCGGCGGTGCATGAAGTGCCTCGACCTCTCCAAGACGCACAAGGGCCACGCTCAAGTCTACGTGGACCCCCGCTTTTGCTACTTTTTCATGCTGCTGTGGTACTGCAACAAACTCGAGTACATCGTCAGGTCCTTCACCCGAACGTGGCTTGACTCCAGGCACGACGAGGAGACCTTCCAGACCCTATGCTGTGCACTGCAACGGGACCTAGAGCCCCAAATCGTCAGCATGCACGCGCTGTTTGTCACAGCCAAGGACCACGTCCTGGCCACGCTGTCCCATTACGCCCAGAGCAACAAGCACGCGCCCATCCTTGAGCTCCCATCTGAATCACGGAAGGAGCTGCAGTAAAAAAAAAGAAAATCCAAATCCCCTGGTAGGGTCGCCCGTGCACGTGCCATGCGCAAGCAACAGCACTCGCAATGCGCCTCATGTTTGGGAGCCTGCCCAGGCCATTTGCTGTCTATGCCACTCGGAGGTACCTGCCAGAGGAGCTGCAGCGCAGGGCGGAGGTGCTTCTCCGCGCAGGACAGCAGGTATTCCTCGAGGTTGAAGGTGAGCGCATCGCCCTGGGGTCCGGCGACCTCCCCCTTGCAGCGGCCGTAGCCGCCTCGTATCACAACCAGATATGCTACAACGCCCCCCCGCCTGACTTCTGGAACGAGGACACTGCCATCCTCGAGGCCAGCGCCAGGGCGCACATGGTGGACCCCCCCTCCCCAGATGAAGGCGACCCCGCTCACTCTTGAAGGTGTTTTTTTTTTAAGATCCAAACCCGCAGGTCGGCGTGCCCCGACGTGCCACCTCTACACATCCCCCATGCACGGAATATGGCACAAGGTCAGGGGCCCTTTTCGAGGGGTCGCGTGCAAGGATCACAGGTGGGAGCGATACGACGTGCAGCGGGCTGGATGCCTCGTGTGCGGCGCGGCGCACGAGTGTGCGCCCAACCTTGTGGACAGCAAGGACTGCCAGCTCGTCCACCTATGCGACGGGGAGGTGTGCTGCTCCATCACAGGCTTCTGCGTTCCCGTCGTGCGCTACTCCTCAGACGAGTACGTGGACCACGCCGCGCACCCGCCGTCCAAGTCCATATGCGAATACAACCTGGACGACACCGTCTCCGACGAGGTCCAGTCCATCGTGGAGTGGTTTCTTCTGGGAGGGGCGTCCCAGGCGTGCAAGTGCGAGGAGGTGGACCGCACCATTGCGCGCTGCAACGCGCTCGTCGTCAAGACCCTCAAGCAGCACAAGATGGAAACTGCGGGAGAGGGCAAGCGCTGCCTCCCGTGCCTGCCGTCCGTGATAGCCAAAACAATCCACCAGGTTCGACCCAAGACCAGCAACAGGGCCACCCTTGAGATGTGCTCGTTTTGCGTCCAGCACATCACCCGGTGTCTGATAAACCTCAATACAGCGTCAACGGCGCCCACCTCCAAGCGACTCGGGCTCGTCGTGGGGCTGCTCTACCTCATGAAGCAGGGGCTCACCATCCAAAACGTGCAGTGGCTCCCCCGGGTCCCCTCCCTGGCACACTGCCTGCCGCACGAGACCTGCCTAGAGAAGAATTTCAAGCTCTCCATGAAGCTGGTGTGCGAGACGGAAAATGAAGTAAAGTTGGCCCTGAGGCAGAGAGTAAAGCTGCTCTGATGCGCGATCTAGCCAAACCACCGCGCCCTCTTGTGCACCCGGATGATGTCGCACTCCGTCACCATGACCCTCTCCGACTGCGACGTCACCCTCACATAGATCTCGGCGGACAGCGGCCCCGACATGCGCACGCACACCCCTCCTATCCTCGCGTAGTCCAGCTTCCGGATCAGGTCAAGGTCGTCGTAGTACACGGACCAGCTGCCGCTCTTGGCGTCCACGTGCCCCACTACGTCGTAGTGCGTTGTCCCCCGGGGCTTCACGCTCCACCCTTTGCACAGCCGGTTGGGGTGCTGTATTGCGGACAGGACGCTCACAACGTCCTTGATCAGCGGGCGGTCCTCTGGCTTCACCTCGTCAAGGTCGGGGTTCTCCACGTACGCCTTGATCTGTGCAGGGGGTCCTTCGCTGTCGTCGCTGTCGCACATCCACGGAACAACAAGCGCCCCCCCTATCCCGCATGCTTTATACCACCCAGTGGCGGTTTCTATAAAAACAGGCCACACACCTTCACCCGTTCCGTAGAATGCGCACGACGGCTGGCGTCACCATCTACGCCGTCGAGGCCGCGGTTTGGGCTGCCCTCACCGCCGCGTGGGTCTCCCTCCGATTTGCCATGACGCCCTCCCTCGCGGACCAGTCCCTGATGGTCGCAGCACCCCTCCTGTCGGTATTCCACCTCCTCCTCAGCTCCGCCCTCGGGGACCCCCCCGCCACCGAGGAGGCCTACTTCAACGCCGTGCTCCCACTGTGGATCACCTACGCAGCCCTCGTGGGCGACGCGGCGGTCTCCCCGGCCCGGCTCGACAACGCCCTCTTCGGGGGACTTACCCTCTTTCTCATCCCAGCGGCGATCTCCCTCGCCTTCCTCACGGTCCAGGCGCTCCTCGCCGCGGCGGCCGCATCCCGCGACGGAACACCCCTGTGGAAGCCAGAGGCCATGTGGCTTGACGGGACCATCCTCCTCCTGACCGCCTCCCAAGCCTGCCTATTCCACGAGCGCCAGCTGGGGGTCGCGTCCACCGCCCTGAGCTTGGACGCCCTCTTGATAGTGACACTCGGGGGCCGCCTCTGGGGGCTCGAAGCGAAGACGGCGCGCATCTTTGAAATCGTCCACCTATGCCTGATAGGCCTGATCTGCATACTCACCGTCGTGGGAGCGTACGTCTCGGGTACCACAGTGTGGGCCCTCGTTTTGGTCCTCGCCCCCCTAGTAGCCCTCTCCATCGTGCGCTTTGTGGCCTGGACCCCCGAAGAAGCGCGCAAAGCAGAGCAGCCCCCACCGGCGGATGACCAGCCCTCGGCGCCCCCTGCGTCGCTTGTCTTCGCGCAACCAACCGGGCAGAGCGCGGCCATGACCTTCGCCCAGCCGAGCGGCGCACCCAGGCTGCTGGCGCCACCGCCGACGTCCTCCAGGCCAGTGGTGAAGAAGCAACTCTGAGCGGCACGAATTTTCGCCCACTTTAAGAACTATTTAGGGCTCATCCGCCGGCTACCCCCCGTGATACGATGACGTGGGAGGACTCCGTGTCCAAGTATATACACACCCTGTTTGTGATCATCGCCCTGGGAACGACATTTGTCCTTCTTGGTTTCACGTTCACGGCCAACGCAGACCAGAACGCGACCTACCTCGCAAACTCCTTTTTGTCTGCGTACTACTCAGACACCCCGGCGGTCACCTTCTCGCCCGTGGGAGACCCCTACACCCCGTCCCAGGTCACCGACACCTACTACCAATGCCTGTACAAGGCCCAGGTGGGAGTGAACAGCGAATTCGGCTGTAAGAGCGACAGCCTCGCAGAGCACACGGCGTGCCTCATTCAGAAAACAAACTCCCGTGAGTTTAAGGTGAACCGCACGGTGGACGCATTTTTCAGCATCCTGAGCTCTTACCCGGGAGACTCATGGAACCTCACAACCCTCCCTAGCTTCACCACGGCCTTCAACAGGACCGAGCTCAGGGGCTTCCTCAACATCCCATGGGTGACCCAAACCCTTCGCTATTCGCTGAGCCTGGTCGATGGATCTCTTGCCAATGACCTCCTAAACGCCCTCGACGTGCTAGATTCCAACATCGGCACGCAGGGGTGCCTGCGCAGCGTCCAGCTAGGGGCGGGCATCCTGCACGACATCTCCCCCGTCTACGACACCCTGTGGGCTTGCACCGCTGGCATCATCCACACCGAGCCCGCAAACCACCGCGCATATGACATGTGCATCCCCCAGACCGCCTGGCCGGCCCTCGACGTCATGCAGACGCCCTACTCCTCGTCCTTCTTGGGCTCGTACAACAAGCACTTTACCCTCATTGTCGGCATGTGGCTCATGTGCAGCTTCGGTGTCTACAGCGCTTGGGCCGGCGCGCCGTCATTTTCCACCTCCAACGGCAAGCCGGCATTCCTCTTCGCCCGAGGCGGAAAGGCCCTCACAGTGCTCGCCTTCGTCTGGAACGCCGCCATCATAATCATGGTGTTCGTTCGCGGATTCGGCGACCCGGCCAACGCAAACTACTTCCCAATGACCGTGCAAACTGTTGTTGTGACGCTGCTCTTTTCAGTGCTCGGCACCATGTACTTCGGCCGCGAGCTCTACGAGCTCTTCGCATACTCCGGCGACGACCCGGCAGC
>Ga0114981_10001290_pt1 | contig 16391 bp, 21 predicted proteins | sample S_140806_MF_Meta_FD_87028 | JGI IMG/M metagenome (GOLD analysis project Ga0114981, IMG submission 87028) | Freshwater microbial communities from Lake Simoncouche, Canada to study carbon cycling - S_140806_MF_MetaG | ecosystem: Environmental > Aquatic > Freshwater > Lake | place: Lake...
CGGGTGAAGAACGAGCTGCAGAACAGGGTGCAGCTGCTTCTGGACGCACACCCGAAGGATATGAGGAAGAAGTTACGGATAATATCAACTACAAGCGTCCCACAGAGCTGATTTATGAATACATCTTCTTTGATGGCGATAAGAACAAGTGTGATGGATTTGCACGCTATTTCAAATACCTAGAAAGTGCAATTAATTATGAGTCTAGTAAACCACCAAAACCAACACAACCACCCCAACAACCACAACCAGTCCAAGAACCCCAAAAATTGGCAAAAATTGTGAAACTAGAAGAGATGTATGGGCCTTATAACGATATTGCTAAGAAGAATTTGGAAGGACTTGGACCTCAACAACCTCCTTTACCCGGAGTAGTTGTACGAGAGGGTGCTATCACAAAACCATTCTCTCCTCATCTAAGACCTCAGCGTCCTGCGGTATCTCTTCCTCAGACTGCTTCTATCCGGGACATCTTACAGAAGTTAATGGGAGGAGAAGATGTAGAACTTGGTGGTAGAGTCCAACGCGGACCAGAAGATGAGTGTGTGGCAGTAAATGTATCTAGAACGCCAGTTGATATGTATACCCGAACACTTGAACTGGATACAAACTCACCTATGTTCTTCTCTTCCAAGTCTCGCACGCTTATCCACCTTCTTGCAATGTGTGAGACACTCAAGGATATTAACAAACATTTAGCTGGAAGTTACATGTTTATGTCTCGTATTCGGTGGAATTTGAAAAACCCTAAGAATGTATCTGCGAGTTCGGTTGAACAGGGCATTGACTTCAAACCTGTCTTCAATCAGATTTGGTTTGGAGCAGATCTTCCAAAGTGGCGTGAAGTGATGTTCAATGCAAACAAGAAAGTATGCGAAGAATCAGGGTTTGAATACAAGCTGTGGAAAAATCAAGACCGAAATGAAGAGAACTTCCCACAGACAATCGGATATCAGAATGCGGCACTTGAAGCAGGTAAGGTAACAGGACAGAGTCGTTGGGCACAGGTTGCTGATTTGGCGAGATTAGAAATAATCTATAATCTTGGTGGTATTTATGCAGACTCTCTTGTGGAGATCACACCTGCTTTACTGAAAGCTGTGACCGAGGCTATCAACCAAGGCGCACAGTTCGTAGGATGTAATGAAGATGAATGTGAACCTCCTCTGGATTGTAAGAATGCACAGGGTGAGATGTACCTAAGTAATAGCTTCTTTGCTGCAACGCGTGGCAATCCAATTTTTGAGCGTCTTTTATCGAATGAGTCATTGGACAATATTGATATGGAAGATGAACGCTTGAATCGCACAACGGGTCCTTACTTCCTGCGCGCTGCTATCACTCCTGAAGACAAAGTGTTTATGTTCAAGTCAAATCAGATCTATCAATTCAACCAACAGGAAACTCCTTATAAGGAGCCTAATCCTGACCCATTCCTGTTTAAGAATATGGTCGTAGGAGCCGTTAAGGTGAATGATAACATGTACTATCTTCCCGGAGGAATTCAGAAGTTACAGACAAATTTCTTAGTTGCAAACAAGGGCCCTCTTGCTACCTATCATTCAGGATTGGGAGGAACATGGAGCACTTAAAATGGATCTATTTTTGTAAAATCTAGAGGACTTAACAAAATGAGTGGACCTACTAGCCCAGATGACGATTATATGAGCGCAGAGGCAATCTTGGATTCCCTCTTTCCAGCGATTTACCTTCGTGGACCTCCTCCTACGGAAGAAGAACTACAGAGGACTCCTGAAATTCTTCCTCCTGAAATGAAGATGAAGGCTGGTAGGCGAGAAGACTCCAATGAAGGTGGTGAGATTGTTAATGTCTTCTTCAATATCCGTGATCAGGTTAAGCTCTATCACTGGCAGACAATGTCGTTTTCTGAACACAAGACTATGGATGACCTTGTCAAAAGTCTAGATACCAATATTGACAAATTCGTAGAGGTATATATGGGCCGCTACGGACGTCCGTATGTAAAGGAGACGCTACATGTAAAGAATTTGACTGTTTCAGGTATTCGTATATTTATTAAAAAGACTAATGAATGGCTTGCTGAGAAACTCCCTTCTATGCTAAAAAAGACAGATACGGATCTTCTGAACATTCGTGATGAGATGTTAAGTGATCTCAATCAAGTAAAGTATCTCCTCACACTCGTATAAAATGGATCGAAAAGTGATAAGTAAAGTATAGTAGATGGAAATGTATCGGAAAGAGTTCACGAATACACTTCCTAAAGAAATTATACGGGAAGCCCGTCTTCAACAAATCTCTGCAAATCTAGGTCTGTCACCGAGAGTCCTTCGGACAGACAATAAGACCTTCATTGAGATGGAGAACATTGACGATATGGCTCTTGCCTACAAATATGGCTATGATGTAGAAGAGTTACCGAACGATATACGAAAGCAAGTATATGATCTAGTTTATACCCTGTATCATCATGGAATTCAATACATAGATATTACACCCTACAACTTTATTGAGAAAGATGGAAAGGTGTGGGTGATTGACTTTGGACATGCATCAAAACGTAAACGTCTTTGCGAATATTTGAAAAGGTTATTTAATGAAGGTTATCTTCATGAGTGGAATTCGGAGTTTAGATAGTTTATATGTATAAAGCAATGGACACTTACTGGACACCTGAACAAAAAGCCGAATGGCAATCACGATGGGATTCAGAGCCTGAAGATTCATTTGAGAGAGCTTCTCTACATGATATGAAAGTAGAGGGTATCTATCGCCCAAAGCAGGTAAATTCTTTGCCTCCTACACCCACTTCTCCACCACCCGGTCCATCTCTTCCACCCCGTCACCCACCTCCAACTACAGACCCTAAAAAGATTCTATCCGATGCTAAACGTGCTGCTTTTTTCAAAGAGAAACGTAGATTAACACCGCAAGAAGAAAGGACTATTTTTAATGAAGCCGTAGCAAAAACTAAGATCCCTTCAGGAATCGCAACTGGAACACGACGTAGTGTTCCTTCCTTATTTGGAGGCCGAACTAAAACACGTAAAGCAAAGAAAGGTGGTGAAATTGTAAGTGTATTCTTCAATATGCGTTCTCAAGTCAAATTGTATCATTGGCAGACACGATCCTTTGCAGAACATAAAGCTACAGATGATTTGGTTACTGCATTAGATACCAATATTGACAAGTTCATAGAGGTCTATATGGGTCGTTATGGTCGTCCGTATATCAAAAAGACACTTCCAGTAAAGAACTTGACCGTTTCAGGTATTCGTGCTTTTATTACCAAGAGCGATGAATGGCTTGCTTCCTCACTTCCAAGAATGCTAAAAAAGACAGATTCAGACTTGCTGAATATTCGTGATGAAATCTTAGCAGACTTGAATCAGATTAAGTACTTGTTTACTTTGGCCTAGTGTTATGAGCCTTGTAAACGATATCGTCGGTTGCCTTCATCTTCATTGAAGGCGCAAATAACTTACGATCGGTAATATTGGTTGTTGTATTCCAAACTTTAATAATATGAAACTGACCTTTGGGTGATACTGAAACACCCACGATCGCTTCTTTGTAATTGGTTAGAAAGCCATTGACGAAGCAGTGAGCCATTGCGTCAATGAATACTTCACAGGTTTCACGTGCGTCCACTTTTTTAGACCACGCACCACCTCGGATATGTTCGGGTGCCTCCCACAGAGGTCTATACCCGTCTCGCATAAAGAAGAACATGCCAGATTCCCAAGCATCTTTGGAAATAGCATCGATTACAGACCAGAATTCTGCAGGGGTTGAAAGGGAGGCAACATTAGTATAGGATGATTCAGAATAATTATTATCATTGGGGTCGTGATACCAGAGGACCCAGGTGTTAGGCATAGGGGTTGAGTCAGACATTATAACCACCTTCTATTCTAATACCTAGGTTTCAATCCATTTTGTTTGCCGTACAATCGCTTAATAGGAATTGTCATAGTTCCATATTTGATTGAATCTACAAACTGAAATGGTTTGTAGACTGGAACATTAAGTATATGAACACCATCACAAACTAAAATAATTAATGCGTTTTCCGGAACTAGGTATCCTGCTTCTTTCAGCGCATCATAATAAGTTTTGATCTTCTTAAAACTAGTGTGACGAATTATCGTCGAACCAATTCTTGCCATTGGGCTTTCAAAACAACTTATGCATACCCCCATTGGTATAAAATGGATATGTTTCTCTAAACAGAAAAGGTAAGGGAGTGAAAATGGACATCTCAACTCTCTACTCTCTAAGAACATCTCCCCGCCCCCCTCTCGATGAAGCAATTCGCATCATTATTTCCAAACTTAAAATTTCCTTCAAACCTTCTTTCCGACGCCCGATTGTTCGCAGGGCACATGTAGAAGAAGTCTCTGCCAACTGGCGAGAACTAGCACTGATCTCCTTACATCGCAAGGTGCGTGAAAAGGACGACCCAGACTACGATGAGGTCAATGCATTCTTGAACAAACTGACTAAACAAACCTACGACAAGATGATGGTCGGTATCATGGAGAAACTGGACAAACGTGACTCCATGTTTCGACTTCGTGTCACGACCTTGTTGTTTGATCGAGGTGTTACGCAAACCTTCTATGCTCCACTGATGGCAGATGCATATAAAGACATTTCTGGAGCTTATCCTGATGCACTTCAGGATCTACTAACTCAAGTCAAGATGTTTGATACACTTTACGATAACACAAATGTAACGGTTGTTCCAGTGCATACCGATCCTGGATACGAAGAAGCCATTCTCAAATGGTATAAACAAAAGGAGAAGAAACGTACCTTTGCAGTCTACGTTGCTGAACTCTTTGCTAGAGAACTCATTCCGCATGAAGTGATGTCTGCGTTTGTCAAGACCATTGTGGACGATTTGAAAGAATCCATCCGACAACCAAAGACACCGGCAGCAGAAGAACATGTAGATGCTCTAGTTCGATTCGTGTTTGCAGTTGCAGCCAAAGTACCTGAAGTCAAGGATCCTGTACGACTTGTCTTGGCAGTTCCTAAATCTGAAACACCTTGCTTGAACATGAAAAGCCGATTCAAGCTAGAGGATTCTCTCAAGTTATAATAATGCGTAAAACTCGGAAAGGTGGATATGATGTGTCTAAACCACCTAATCAACTAACACCTGCAAAACTTAGAGAAATCACAGCACACCTTCGTCGTTCTCAAGGACTTGGAGAGCTTGAAAATGTTATCTCAGATCTTTCGGATGTTAGAAGACTCGATCCTGAAATTTTTACAGGTAGATATGGTCAGCGTGCAAGTGATATCTTACATGATATAGTTGTGTATGAAGAATTTAAGCCGGAACATGTTGGTGAACTCAAAGCAGATTTAGAACAAATAATAGACTTTTTAGCTGAAGCACTAGATGAGAGGGGTCCGCAAGGTGGTCGTCGTCGCGGTAGAAAGAGTCGTAGGAAGACCTTGCGTCAAAGAAAATGAGTGTCGTCCCCTCTGCTACAGTCATGGCTGCTGCCGCGAAGCTTTCCATTGAACACGATAAGCCAATCTACCTAGACTATTACAACGATAGTTTGGAGAAGAAGTGCTGTATCGGTGTTCAGGATACAACCAAATTTTTAGTTAAGTCTGATACTGAATATACTTCTCCTATTGAGAGCATTTCACGTATCAAGGAAGAGAAAGTGTTTATTGTGATGAGTGAGAACAGTATTTACATTGTCTCTGCTGATATCCCTGTTAAACGGATTGTGGGTTCTAGTGATAAACATGAGTGAAGTTGATTTTCCCCCACCCCATCGAATTCTATATGAATGTTTGAATGATCGCGAAACCAAAAGACTTTGGGATGAGTACAAAACTAAGTATTCAGACCAGTGTGAGTTTGAAGAAGTAGATGCAGCAGTCTCCAACTCTATGGACGACTTTGCTAAATGGTTTGCGCAATGGATCTCCTTTGCACCTGCGCAGAGATCCACTCGTGTTCGTATTTTAATCATTTGGCATGCTCACTTTTTAAGTTTAGCTTGCCAACAGATGCTACGTAGATCGTTAGAAAAGAGATCGTTCCGTTGTAGAGTTTGGTTTCATATTGAAGTTCCAGTCTTACAGTCTGCTATTGTATCTCGTTGTATTACCACAAATCTACCTGGATATTCACATATTCCTAAAATTGAAGGAATTTTGAATGAAATGTTATGGATAGATCCTCGGGCATTTGAAATGGAATTACAAGGTGCTAAACAGTAAAGAGTATGCGTGTATTCACAGATGGTTCTTGCACTAGTAATGGTCGTAAAGGTGCTAAAGCGGGGTTTGCTGCTTGGTTTCCCGATCATCCTTCTTGGTCCTCTGCGTTTCGTGTCCCTGATGATGAAGACCAAACCAATAATCGTGCCGAACTTTCTGCAATACAATTAGGAGTGAAAACATTAGAAGATCGTGGTGAAATTGACTGTGACTTGGTAATTTATTCGGATTCTGAATACTCTATTAACTGCTTAACTTCTTGGCTTCCAGGATGGATGAATCGTGGATGGAAAACTGCAGCTGGAAAAGACGTGCTACATCAGGATTTAATCAAGGATATCACATCTCGTCTTTCCAAATTTAAGTCACATCGTTTCGTTCATGTTAAAGCTCATACAGGTGGATTGGATGATTTATCTAAGCAAAATGCGGTAGTGGATAAGATGGCTCAAGATGTAGTGAACGGTGTTGCTCCGACACCTGAAGTTCCTGTTGTGGTGGATGAACTCTTTCCTGGATGTCCTTTGCGAATTATGGGTGGACCGATTCAGCAAAAGGATATCGTTGCTTGGGTTCGTTCTTCATTGGATACCCTAGACAAGGACTTGATTGATAAGCACTTGTATAAAGCTTTTATTGAACTATGTAAAGCTCGTGACGTTCAGTTAACACGTCAGATTATTGCAAAGACTCCTGTGATTCGCGCAGAACGTGGTCATTTACAAATAGAATCTGTAGATAAGGTAGAATGAGTATTGAAGCTTTTCATTTTTGGTCTCCGACGTGTACTCCTTGTATTGCGATCAAGCCTGCGATTGATGATTTGAAGGAGGAGTTTGAGGATGTCAAGTGGACATCGGTTAATACTCATATTGATCCACAAGGTCTAGGCCGTAGAATGAATGTTCAAGTTGTACCTACGATTGTAGTTTTTAGAGATGGTGTTGAAGTAGGTCGTCATTCAGGAACCAATATGATTGTCTATTATTCGCTTATTCGAAAGGCTAAGTCTATTTAGGACGTTACTTGGGACATTCGGAGGACCTCACTTGGGACATGAAGTAGCAGAAGCACCATTTAGAACACCCGCACCAAGACCACCACCTTTAACTCCTGAAGAATTCAGTATTGGATTGGTTGCGCTTGCAAGGAACTTCTTAGAGACAGGACGTCCATCCGGTCCAATAATGTATTCATTTCCACTGCTATCTGTGTATGAACCATCTGCATTTCGTGTCATTGAAGAGAGTCTTGGAACTGTAGGAAGTACAGATGAAGGTAGTCGATCAGGTACAGAACTCTGTATGATCCCATACCCGGTGCCTCCAATAATTAATCCCTCTACAAGTGCGATTGCAGACTTGATAGCAATGCTTTCTCCAAAGTTCTCACATGACTTAAGTAGCCATACTTGAAGACCAAAGAAAATAGGGAATGCAAGAGCCGTAGCTACACTATCAAGACCATTACGATTCATCCATAAATCCAACAAGTAATACCAGAATACTGTTGCAGTCACAACTAATCCTTGAGGTGCATAGGGACTCTTCATACTTTCAAATCCATAGACTTCACAACCGTTCCATCCACTCATAGCTCCTCCACGCATTCCTCCTAAAAGAGTTTTAACATCTTGATCGAAACTTGATTTTCCACTGCTATCAATACTTGCTCCAGTATTGGTTGATGCTGTTGTTGGAACTGTTGTAATCAACTTGTAGATATCACCCAACATTGCTGCTATACCCGTCCAAAGAAACTGTAAAGCATAGTGAATAGGAATTGATAACAATCCGACTAAACTTGGAATGGAATAGGCACCTTGCAATGTAAAGATATCAGCAAAGATACCAAACAAAATTAAGATATGAGGTAGAAACGTGATTGCATCTGTAAAAATTAATCCCATACCCGGAGGAGCTCCTGGAACGGTTGTAGTTCCCTTAATGAAGTAGAGTGTTCCAATAACAGAGACTACTGCAGTTAAGATCGCTAAAATAAGGGCACCCCACCATGGAACATCTGCAGCAGGTGGTAGTGGTTTAGGTGCTTCAACTGTTGCGCGAGGTGCTGACATCTTGTTTCTTAACGATACTTGTTTTGTTGGCTAAAGACAATAATGGGTGGAGGAGGATCAAGACCGGACCCAGGACCACCGCCTTTGGGAGATTATCAACCACCGCCAAAACGAGTATTTACGAAAGGAACTCCCCCTGAAAAAGTTACACTAACCATCAGAGAAGCAGCAGGATGTCCTACTTGTGTGATACGAACTGATGGTGGTATGACAATTGCTTCAGTAATGATGACTCGAGATATTTTAGGGAAAGTAGATGGACCTAAGCCTAAAGCAGCTTCAGATAGTTGGGTATGGGATGATGCTGTTGCATTTAATGATAATGGACAACCTTATCTTGTAGAGTCTAATGCAGAACTTGATGCGCGTTGTAAAGATAAATGTCCATATAAATTTGCAAATCCTGCTATGATTGGTCAGGGTCCAGCAGATCGTAAAGTTGGTCCTAATGGAATTCAACAACAAAGTAATGGTACTGAAATACGTGCTGCTTTCAAATCTGATCTAGATGCTTGGAGTGCAAATCAACGAGCTAATGATGCAAAAGCAAATGCAAAACGTCAACAAGTTGTACGCATGTGGAACCCATCCGATAGTCCTACTGATGGAGATGGATCGATTGCTTGGAACTATTATAGTCACGGTGCTCTAACAAAACTATACTTAAAACCTACGCTTCCTTTTAATCTTACTTTTTCTGCTTAGAATAGATAATGGGAGCCTCTCTTAGTGGTTTGCAGCAGCCACCAAGTCAAATCATAGATGTTATGAGTATTTACCACCCTTTTCCACTTCGTCTTGATTCACTGAATAAAGGAGCACCTGTTCAATACGATGCTTGTCTTCAATTAGGTGAGTTTCCTTCAGCCAGATATAAAGGAAATAGCGCAGTTGTTCTATTTCCATTAAAAATTCATAGAAACCCAGGTCCTAAAGGAAAATTTATGGATGATATTGCGAGTAAAATTCCAACTATTTTAGGACAACAACCTGATCCGATTACTGGATACCCAGATGTTCCAGCTCATACAGGTGCAGACTGGAGTATTGAAGACATTCTTTTTATGAAGGATAAATCAGGTCAAACTGTAAGTCGAGCCTTTTATGCATGGATTAACAAAACTCCCTTTCCAGTTGGAGTGGTTGTAATGGCAGAACCAGTGTATATTTCACAGACTAACATGGATGCTATTAAACGTCTTCCTATTACACCTCCTTCTGATGTAATCCATGAAATCGGAACTCCAATTTTGTACAAACCAGGTCCTATTTTTGATGAAGAAGGTAATCCTCAACCGTGTCCTGAAACAGCTACAGAAACATATAATAAACTAATGGATTCAATCGTTCAACCATCTTTGCCTTCTAAACAAGGTGGAATAGATCTTGATCTATTCTTTAAAATTGTTTTAGGAACTCTTGGAACCATTGTAGTGATATTAGGTGTTTGGATGGGAGTTAAGCTTGCAATGGGTCCTGGTTCGACTTTATTTAAGAGCATAGGTGATTCGTTAGGTCGTTCGTTAGCAGGTGGATATGAAGCAATTAAGAAAGCAAAAATTCCTGCGATGCCCGCTATGCCCAAAATACCTGAATCTGTCAATAAAACCCGAAAAAACCTTGGTAATCGATTAGGATTGGGACCTACTGGAAATTTCGGTCCAAAACGTCAAGCTCCAGATGATATATTACCAGTTCTAAAACCTGAAAAGGATATTGAAATGAATAATCCACTTTTCAATTCTAAAGATGACTTTTCAAAGTTCCAAGATAGAAACAAAACCCGTAAAAATCGAATTCGTCAAAAACCTAAACAAGGAACCATTGGTGCGATTGCAGATCTTCCAGCATCAAATATTCCTGAACCCACTTCTGGAGTTACAGTCAATCCAATTGTAGAACAAAGACGTAAAAGTTCTGTTAATTCAATCAAGAATCTTCCAGAAATAACTAATACTAAACCAATTCAAAATACACCTGCTGCAATCTCTAATCTTCCTACACCCACAATCAATCCTGCTTTACAAGAGATAGAAGATCTACAACGAAGTGATACAAGACGTAAACAAGCTAAAATCAATGCCCTTAGAAAGATATCTGCAAATAGTCAAGATCGCAAATCTCAAAGTAATGCCTTTAAGAATATAGTTAATAGAGCCAGAGCAGTTAACGAACTTAATAGTTTAGAATCTCCAGCACCAGCAAAAAGCTCACGTAATATTGTGAAACAACAATCTAGTAGAAAAGTTGATCAGCCTAAACAAGATCCAGGTGCAGGAACTGGACTCTTACCTCAAACAGCTCCTATTGTTACGCCAAGACGAAGGCGAAGAATTATACAAGAAGAGGAAGATGATGAGGAAGAAGTCAAGAAAGATAGTAGAGATGATGAATATGACCCAACCAAATTATTTGGAAGTAAATTCCTCAGAAAATCCCATGGATTCAACTATGGAGGAAATAGACGACAAAAACGCAAGAAGACAGGACGTAAGATTTAAACAAAACGAACCCAAGAAGTCTCAAGACTGAAGCTTTAAGATGGTCGTCGCTACTCTCATTTCAATTGCAGGTGTTCTCTCTGAAGCATCCATTCCTCCTAAGACTGTAGATGTTCTTGAATGGCTCCGTAAGAAACTCAAGCAACCAACGCTTCAGTTTCAAGGTAAGTGTGTTCAAGAAGAACATTCATTTGCATTCTTTGCAGTTCCTTCCGAGGTAGAGGATGAACAGACCAATCAACATATGTTGCCCCCGCCGTTCCACGATGATTCCTTTCAAGGTTCCATTGCGGTACTTAAATCAGCTAATCCAAATCCCGATGACTACGATCGTCAAGCAAGCAAGTATATGGATTTGAAATGTTCTGAATACGATGAATTTTATCAAACCTGTACATTCAACGAAGAAGATGAAGAGAATGAAGGTGAATATGAAGAGGATGATGGACAAGGAGATCCAACCCAAGATGAACCTGAAGAGGTTGAAGAAGGTGAAGATCGTCCTAAAATCACAGTACATATGCTTCATGCATCAAACGTATTTGTACTTCATCCATTAAGAGACCGAGTTCGTGAAAAGTTTGAGAGTGAAGAGATTGAAACAGCAATCTTAAATCGATGCGTAAATGATGCCCAAAAGTGGTTTGTAGATATTGATTGGAACAACTCAGTCTTTATAGATATGTATCGCAGTCGAGCGGTTTCGTTATATCCTTATCGCGAAATGGCTGGAAATATGACTCCAACTGAGTTTGTGGATTCAACTGCAGTAGACCTCAATCCTAAACGATGGAAAGAGATGATTCAGAAGATCATTGACAAAGAGAAAGCTATGTACTCTAAGAAATCTACAGCAAGTATCTTCATGAACTGCTCCTCGTGTAAGAAGAAGACACGTTGCGATTACTACCAGCTCCAGACGCGTTCGGCAGATGAGCCTATGACAACTTTCGTGACCTGCTTGGAATGCGATAAACGCTGGAAATTTTAGAGGTCATATACAATGGGTCTTAAAGACACTCTTGAAAAACATAACGTTCCCATTCCAGATGATTTTGATGAGCGTCTTGATATAGTTGTATCAGGGTTAAAAAGGAAGGCAGACTTTAAGCAAAAACTTGAAAAATACAAAAAACATCGTCCCACACGCGGAGGTGCTGAAGAACCTCCCCCAGTTGCACCTCCAATTAAAAGAGATCCTGAAGATTGGCTTGGACCTCATCTACGATGGTTTTTAAAAGCAATTACATCACCTTATGCACGAACTATGCTTGAAGGAATTTTTATTGTTATCTTTTTTCTTAGTTACATTGAACGAACACCTGTTGTAGGAAGTATCTTAAGTGCTAGTCTTGATTTGCTTCTTGCAGGTGGAAAGATAGTTACAAAGTCAATACAGTCTGCAATACCTGCATTGATGGGTCTTGCACCTATTCCTTATGCGTCAACAGCTGGAATTGCAATGGCAGCTTCTTTTGGATTCATAGTATGGCCTATACTTGCAATAGTATCACTTAGTCGTCAAGACTTTACATCTGCAGTTGAATCGTTTATCCGTATTATTCCTCCTCCAATTGGAGATGTGATTGCAAATACATTCCTTGAAGGAAACCGAACAATTGCTCGTCTAGATGAAAAGAGAATTAAGTTAGCCAATGATATTTCAACTGCAATGACAACTATTTCAGACACAGCTTCAAATCTTTCTACTCAAGCTAAGGAAGGTCTTAAGAGTCTTGCGGAGCAAGTAAAAGAAGCATCGCAGACTGCATCTACAACAGCTGCAAATGTAAGGGGGTCTATACCTTCAGTTCCTCCAATGCCCAAGATTCCCACTTCTCTAACAGAATATCAACAAGCAACGATTCCTGTTGCTTCTCCACCACCAACAGGCGGTTTTCACAGACGCACACGAAGAAAGGCATGGAGAACCAAGACACGACGCACATCCGAGAAACATTAAGAGAATGGATTGGGTTAGATGACCAGATTCGGACTTTACAAGCACAAATCAAGACATTAAAAGATAGAAAAACAGCTTTAGGTGGAAATGTTCTAGAGTTCATGCAAGGTAATAACTTGGATAACTTTGTCATTGAAGGTGGAGCTGGAACCATTGCGAGATCTACACGAACAGTTCGTCCTCCTCTTCGTCGTAATGCAATTCGTACTCAACTACTTCTTCAGTTCGCAGATCAACCACAAAGAGTTGCTGAAGCTTTGAGAGCCATTGAAGGAATTCAAGAAGGAGATGATATGAGCGTAGGAGGAACACAGCGGGTCGTTTTATCGCGTAGGCTTCCCCGAACGCAACATATTGCTCTTCAATAATGCAAGAGACAATCGCCATTATTGCAGCAGTACTTTTCACTTATGTCCATCTCTTCAACACAATTGCAAGACTCTACTTTGATTCAGATCGAACACTGACATTGGAAGACTTGTATCGCAAAGTTATTCCACCAACACTTTACGAATCACTTTTCTTGCTTTAGGTTTTGACTTTTGTAACCAATCTGCTTTGCTTTGAACAAGTCCTTCTTCAAGTCCTTTGAGTAAGCATTCACGATGTGTGGCTTGATCTAGTAGAACAGTCTTGCAGATAAAACAAGTTGGTTCGGGCATGTTGTTTATGAGTCACTGATCTTAAAGTGAAAACCGCTTACGGAAGTCACGCAAGCTTCCTTTCAAACTAGGCTTATTCCAGAGAATCCATCGACTTAGTGCTCCAGGAGTATCTGGTTTATTCCAGTGCTCACCCATTCCAGAATGACGCTTAATATATCGTGCTTTACGAGTCACATTCTTGTGCTTTGTAAAATCACTATAGCCTCTTTGACCAAATGGAACTACCTTTTCCTTTCCATCCTTTTCAAACACAGCATCCCACTTCTTCTCACGCTTATGTGATCGTCGGAGTGTCTTAAACCTCATTGTATTGTAAAAAGAGTTTTAAAATGCAGACAGCCAGGTACCGTGCTGGTCTGCTGGAATCTTGAGTTCCTCCAGCACTGCCTCTGCAAGTCGTATTTGTTCGTCATACCCAACATCCATGCCGTAGATAGAAGCCATCTTCTGCTGGAGGATGTCACCAACTGGAATTGGAGCAATGAACGCATCGTCAAATCCAATCATTACGTTGCTTATGCGAGCCACATGTCCTTGAGTACAGACTGAGTATGGGATAGCTCCATCTCTGAGTTCTTCCCAGAGCCTTTTTTCCAGCTCTGTACGAACATCTGTTTTGTACTGCTTGATTGTCCACCACAGTCCGCGAAGAATCTTTCTGTAGAGCTTGTCGTTCTCGCTGAAGATGGTGTCCTTATTCCACCAGTTGACTACATCGCGATAGACAATGTCGATCTCGTGGGGAGAGTAGCCTTTCTCGATCCAACCAAGTCGCATTTCTTTGACGCTTCCTGTTTGTTCTGCTGGAACTTGTACAGCCAGAAGGATGTTGACTGAGTCCCTCATCTGCTGAGTGATTTCGCGTGTGTGGACGTTCTGTGAGTCTGCTGCGAGTTGTGCTTCACGTTGATCTGCTCGGAAGACAGGTCTATGAATAGCATGCCAATCTCTAATCTCAATGTAGAGTGGAATCTGGCGGTGGAAGTCTGGAACAAATCGCATTGGCAATATTCCGTTTGCGACCCATGCTTGAACTTGAGCATCTGCCTGCTCAAAGGTAGCACCTTGGTCATGGACTAGTCTTCGGATTGTATGAAACATGGGTCTGAGTGAGTATTCATCTGCTAGGTTGCGAAGTCTTTGTTGACTTTGTTCGGTCATGCCTTCAGTAAGTTGTGGCATTTCCCCATCAACTGTAGCTCTAGCTACAATCGGATTGTGCATGAATAGGTCGTAGATGTTACGGATCCTACGCATAGCTATGTTGATCAGCTCTGTTTGATGCTGTCTGAGAACAACAGCGTGATGGAGATTACATCGGTTATCATCGTGGGTTGACTGTTTTTCACATTGGACGCCATTTGCCTTCACGGCAATACAGATAGGACGTACTACTGGAGGTGGAGGTGGTGGACGTTCACGAACTCCTGCAGGTAGAGGCTGTCCAACAGGCACAATGCGAGTTCCGACTCGCACGTGAGTTCCTGCTTGGAGACCATTCCAGTTGGCACGGAGAATTGCTTGCTCCCGGTTGAAACGCTCTTCTAGTTGAGGTGTTGCGATCATATGGGAATGCCTTCCACAAAGGGTTCGCTCGTGGGTATAGATATGAGAAGTACAGGGGGTTGATTGCTTAGTGAATGCAGTGCAGACAGGCATTTCGTATTACTTGCTAAGACCCAAAGTTTTGGGGCGAATGGATCCGTTTTACATGAGTTTCGTCCAAAATGGATCTGATCAAAACAAAGGAGAGGACATTAGGTTCAAACACTAAAACAATATAAAACAATAAAAATCTGAATCTAATCCTTCAACATGACATCTCCCTCTCTTATTCCCATCAGTGTATCCCTCCGCAAGCGTGGCTTCGTTCACGATCCCAAGGCCAAATTCATGACCTCCCCTTGGGTCCTACCTGAAAAAACCCAGCAGGCCCTCAAATTGGAGGCCGCTAAGAAATTTAACAAGCGTGTAGATCACGTAGTCGATGTGCTATCGAAATTCGTAGCCATCGCCTCTCATAACTTCCTATTCAACAAATTCTACAAAGCCGGTATACAAAAGCTCTACAAGACCGAGAGCCAGTCAGGTCGCAAGTGGCGTACAGGTGATCGCTGGTGGGGTGACATCATGTATGAAGAGGACATGCGCATTGCTGAACAACGACAAGCCTACGTCAACAAGCTCGTTGCGATGCCAGACGCAGAGTTCTACGAGTACAATCGCAAGGTCTTCATTGAGCACCGCGAGTATCGTCAGAACATTGGACCTTGGCTAGAGTTCTTGCAGACAATCAAGTCCAAGCGTGCCGAAGCTCGTGCCAATCTAGCCAACCAGAAGCAGATCTGGCAAGAAGTCAGCGTGACTCACCGACCTAGACAGCAACAGGTTCAACGCCAAACCCCGAACAGAGGAGCCTTCAGCGCTCTTGCTGATTCGGATGATGAGTAAAGCACTCATAAATCAAATGCATCTTTTTACATTTGGTTGGTCCGTCTAAAATGAACCTCTTTCAGTCCTACAACCTTACAACACAATGTCTCGTAAACAAGTCCGTCGTGTTCTTATTGAACCAACTTCAGATGTGACTGTAACATTACACGAGGGTGATTCATTTGAACTTCTAGATACTATTATAGATAAGAGCGTTCAAGCTGTAATCATTGATCCACCTTACAATATTGATAAAGCAGAATGGGATACGATTGAGAACTATGTTGAGTGGCTTGTGAACATCATTGAGAAAGCACAAGAGAAGATGAAAGATAATGGTTCCTTCTTTATGTTTCACAACGATATGGAACAGATTGCAGAGATTATGATTCTGATTAAAGCACGAACAAGATTGGTCTTTCGTCAGATGATAGTATGGAACAAACGATTTGATGGTTCTCCTAAGAAAGGATTCCTTGATGGTTATGTTGTCAAGAATGATGCCCATAACTGGA
>Ga0114981_10001292_pt1 | contig 16378 bp, 15 predicted proteins | sample S_140806_MF_Meta_FD_87028 | JGI IMG/M metagenome (GOLD analysis project Ga0114981, IMG submission 87028) | Freshwater microbial communities from Lake Simoncouche, Canada to study carbon cycling - S_140806_MF_MetaG | ecosystem: Environmental > Aquatic > Freshwater > Lake | place: Lake...
AATAGGCCTGGTAGTCGGCGATGTACCCGGCCAGGGCTGCCTCGATCGCCGCCGGGGAGGGATCGGCTGGCAGCACAAGGGGGAAGGCCTTGGTGCGGATCACGTGGTCGGGGGTGGCCACGCCGCGGCGGGCCCAGTCGGCCAGACGGGCGTCGTCGACCACGGCATGGGCCAGGGCCGTGGCGCGCAGATCGAGCAGCCAATGGGAGGGGGCGCCACTGGCCGCCGCGGCCCGGCCCAGGGCACCGCGCAGGCGCGGCAGCAGTTCCGCCGCCGCCGCCGGACGCTCCGGCAAGGACACCGGCTGCAGGACCCGCCTGCCGGTGGCCAGGTGCTCCTCGGCCCGCCGCACCAGCGCAATCATGCGGTCGTAGCTCTGCCGGGCCGTGGCGCCGAAGGAGAACAGGCCGTGCTGGAGCAGCACCATGCCCTCCAGCTCCACGCCGGTGGCGGCAGCGCGTTCCGCCGCCGCCTCGTAGAGATCCGCACAGGCCTTGGCCAGGGCGAAGCCCGGCATCACGTAGGGCACCAGCACCACCCGCTCGCCAAACACCCGGCGACAGACCTCCGCGGCCTCGGGCTGGTCGGCCAGGGCCAGCAGGGCCGAGGAATGGGTGTGGTCGACGAACGTATGGGGCAGAAAGGCGTGGAGCAGCGCCTCCACCGAGGGGTTGGGGGCCGCTGGATCGATCAGGTTGTTGCGCTGGGCCGCCACCATCGCCTCATCGCTGAGGGCCTCCAAGCTGCGCAGGGCCCGCAGGGGCTCCAGCCGCACCGCCGGATGGCCCGGGGGCTCGATCGTGGCCAGGTCCCAGCCGCTGCCCTTCACGCACAGCACCGGGATCGTGTCCCCGAGCAGGCCGGTGACGGTGGTTTTGACCGAGGTGTTGCCGCCGCCATGGAGCACCAACTGGGGATCGGCCCCCAGCAGGCGGGCCGAGTAGGTGCGCAGGGCCAGGTCGTCGCTCACCCCCTGGGCGCCGTAGTGAGCCACGGCCGCCGCGGCCTCACCCTCGGACCAGCGGTTGAGCACGGACATGGTTCGGCCGGGGCGAAGGCGGGCTGCCGAGGCTAGGTGTCGGCTGCACCGGCCTTCCGACCCCACGGCGGTGCTCACCATCACCTGGCCGCAAGGAGGCCTTGGGGCATAAAAAAGCTCCTATGGCGGCGGCTCAGGTGCATGGTGTTGTTGGGCGGGCTTTAACCGAAGCAGCTCGCTGATATGCATGCTCATACCTTCGCCAGTGGGGAACATGCGCACTCATCAAAGCCTTAAACATTCTGCCATGCGTTGAATAGCGGAGATGAAGTAGCTCGTGAACGATAACGTAATCCTGAAAGTGCTCATCCTGATCCAATAAGTCCGTAGCAAGGGTCACAGTTCCCGCCGATGAACAGGAGCCCCACTTTCTGCACATCCCCTGCACTCGAACAACCCTTGGATTGACCTTTAGCTTTACCGCCCAGGCCATCGTTCGCCTTCGCAAGTCCTGCGCTGGGTATTGCGTCGATTTCATTCACCGCCCCCCGCGAGCAACTGCCGCACGATGAGATCCACGACATGCGCCCGCTCCTCCTGCGCTAGGGCGAGGAGCGGCTTGTACAGCGAAGAACGCAGTCGACGTTGTTCATCAGCGTTGACAAGGGCATTCGGGAAACGTCCGAGCAGCTCCTCGGCCTCCTTGGCCAGCGCTATGGGGTCGATACCTGCCGTCTTGATGGCCTTCTCATCGCGCAGCACCCAGGCAACGGCGAAGGCACGGGCGGGAATGCCGCTTTCGCGTGCCGCCTTCATCGTCGCGTCCCTCTCAGTCGCTAGCGCGGCGAGGAGGTCCATCGCAGCGAGCCCGGTCGTGTTCCGGTTCTCAAGGTCTTTGAGGATTCGTTCGGCACGATCTTTAAGTGACTGGAGCACCGGCGCGGCGTCAGCGTTGTCGTCGATCTCCTGCTGCAAGCCGCGAACGAGATTGAACACCTTGCCTTCGTCGGAACCCTTGTCGGAGCGCAGGGCCTCAAGGGTTTTGACATCAAAGATGACGCTTTTGGTCAGGCGACCCAGGCCATCCTGCGTCGCGTTCTGTTCGACGAGCTGGCGTGTCTTGTAGGCGAGGTCTGCTACGAACCCGATCTTGTCAGCATAAGCGTTGCGCACGGCGGCGTAGAGCTGCGCCAGCCGCTTGAACGTGCCGATGTGATCAACGAGTTCCTTTGACGGTGACAGGATTTCCCAAAGGTTCTCGAGATCCTTGTAAGCCTCAAAAAATGCCTTTCGCGGTTCCGGCTCAAGGAATCGGCCATAGACAAGCCGTTCTAGGCGTTCGTCGTCATCGCCGCCTTCGCCGGCATCAAGATAATCGACCGAAGCCTTTGCGATCTTTTCCAGAAAGTCCATCATCAGGAGATCTAGATCCTCGATCACCCCGTCGACATCTGACGAGTCGAATTGCAGGGCCTTCTTCAGTTCGCGAAGCACACCGACAAAATCAATGACGAGGCCGATCTTCTTCTGAATGCCTTCTTTGTCGACATATGGCCGGTTAACACGGGCGACAGCCTGAAGCAGAACGTGATCCCGCATTGGTTTGTCGAGATAGAGGCAGTAGAGCAGCGGCGCGTCATACCCTGTGAGAAGTTTGTCAGTAACAATTAGGATTTTTGGGTCCTTGTCGGCCTTCTTGAACAGCAGGCGGACATCTTCCTCGCGTTCGTCACTGAGTTGCAGCTGGGCGACCAGCGGCCTATCCACCACGTCGGCGGCATTTTCCGTATAGAGGGCCTCGGACCATTCCGGCGGCAACAGCCTGTCGAGCGCCTGCTTGTATTTGGCGCAAGCCTCGCGATCGACCGCGACTACAATCGCCTTGTAGCCGAGCGGAAGCACGTTCTCCTTGAAGTGCTCGGCGACGAACGCCGCAACTTTTGTCACGCGATCATCTGCCTTCAAGAAGGCACGCAGACCTACGGCCCGATCCAGAACCTTGTTCAGCTCCTCGATGTCGGTCACGCCCTCGGCGGCGGCGAGCTCGAAGAACTCCTTGTCCAGCCGGTCAACCGGCACCGTCATCTCGCTTGGCGCCAGGACGTGCTTGATCGGCAGTGTGGTTTCGTCGGCGATCGATTCCTTGATCGAATATTTGTCGAGGTAGCCGGTTTCGTCCTCGGCGCCGAAAATCTTGAACGTGCCCGTTCCCTGTTCAGTGTTGGCAATCGGCGTGCCGGTGAAGCCGATGATCGTGGCGTTCGGCACCGACGCCATGAGATAGGTGCCCAGATCCTTTGCGACCGACCGGTGCGCCTCATCGATGAACACATGGATGTTGTCGCGGACGGACGAATCCTTTCGGATCGCTTCGAACTTATGGATCATCGCGATGATCAGGCCGCGAAAGTCCGCATCGAGCAGCTGTTGAAGCTCGGCCTTGGTGTTGGCCCGTTTGATGGCGATATACTGGTTCTGCATTTCTCCGAGTACGCGCTCGACCCAACCCTTCAACTGCCCTTCAAGTTCGGTTCGATCGACGACGAGGATCACCGTCCCGTTCTGGAAGCGCTCCTTCTGTTCGAGGATCAGCTTCGCGGCCGTGAGCAGCGTGAACGTCTTGCCGGACCCTTGCGTATGCCAGACGAGTCCGCGGGTCTTGGTGGGATCAGCGCAGCGGGCGACGATCGCATCGATGGCGCGACGCTGGTGCTGGCGCAGGATCGATTTCCGCGTCTCGCTGTCCTGAACGTAGAACAGAATCCAGTGCTGGAGCGTGCGCAGGAAATCCGTCCGCTCGAAGAACGCTTGCACCGCGAAGCGATAGGCCTCGTCCGGCGTCTGCTTCCAACGCGCCATGTCGCGGCGGGTGGCGTTCCAGGTGACGCCGTACCAATAGTCGAGCAGGTGCGTGACGTTGAAGATCTGCGGTGCGCCGATCAGTTCCGGCGTCTCGATCTCATAGCGGCGCAGTTGCTTGATGCCGCGCTCGATGGCGTCTCCGTCCTTCGGGTTCTTGTGTTCGACGATGCAGACCGGCACGCCGTTGATGAGAAACATCACATCCGCCCTGTTGCCCTTGCGGGCAGGCGGCTTCATCGTCCATTCCCACGAGACGTGAAACTCGTTGGCGCCGGGATGTTCGAAATCGATTAGCTGAACGCGGCGATGGCGCTTTTCGGCTTCGTCGTACCAGCCGCGTTCGCCACGCAGCCACATCAGCATTTCGCGGTTGCCATCGACCGTGGCCGGGATTGCGTCGAGCGTCTCGATGATTGAGCGCAGCGCATCGGCCGAAAGCCACGGATTGAACTCCGTCAGCTTTGCTTCGAGCTCGTCGCGCAGCAGCATGCCCGCTTCGCCGCCACGCTTCTGTCTCGCGACTTCCGGCGTGAGCGGCGTCCAGCCGATTTCGACGGCGTGCTTCACCATCGGAAACTGAACGGTGCCGGCTTCGCTGATCTTGAGGTCGCTCATGCAGCTACTCCTTCGAGCGGAGCCTCGCCGAGAACCGACAGATCGAGATCGACTACCCGGATTTTGCCGGTCATCAGCTTGTGAAGTAGCGCCTTAAACAGGTCTTCGAGCACGGCTCGCTTTCGCTGATGCAGGCTAATTTTCCGATCGATGGCGTCGAGAATTTCGACGATCTCGCGCTGTTCATCGAGCGTAGGCGGTATCAGAACAGGGAATGCCTTAAGCTTGGTGCTGTTGATGCACGCAAGATTGGTCGTCTTGTGAGCGACCTTGAGAAAGTAGGCTTTCCCATACGCGCTTTGCGCAAGGTAGGCAAAAAACTCAGGCAGAAGGCGCTTGCGATCTGGCCGCACGGCGAAAACGTGATTCTGGTGAACGCAGAGATCCAACTCGCCTCGCCAAATAAAGCCGCGTCCGAGTTTATCGAAGTCGCCGCCCTCCGTGAGAACTACATCGCCAGTTTGAAGGCGATAACGCTCAACCTCAGATCGGCGAATATGGATCACCTTCATCTCCGAGAGATCAAGGTGACCGTCCTGAACATTTGCGACACGAAGGTAAGGGACATCAACCATCTCGGCGTCCACGAATTTCCGACCCTTCGCGACGCCGGTCTGGACCGTGGCGCATTCATCCAAAGCTAGGGACAGCCACGTTTCTGGAACAACGCCGATTTCCGTTTCGATTCGCTGATCGCCCCGTAAACCCTTTGTGAAAAGATCACGCATCGCCGTGCGTTTCAACTCAGTGCCAACTGACATGGCCTCTTCACAGGCAAGGATCGAATTGTGAACGGTCCAAATTATATCTGCGATTTTCGACTGCTCTTCGGATGAAAAGGCAGGTAATTCGAATTCACTTATCCGGTGCCAAGACGTTCTAGGGTGCTGTGAACCCGTTGTGCCCGATATCGCGTGTTCAATGAATTCGCGACAGTGAACTACGCCAGTCAGAAAGCGGGGGTCGATTCCATCTTTTGCGCGGAGGACAAGAAGCTCGGTTGTGCAAACCCCGCCCTGCTCCGCAAGGATAGCTTTGTCGAGATAAGGGCGGAGTTTTCCATAAAGGACGTCGCCTTTTTCAAAGGCGAATTTTGAACTCTGGACATCTGCTGCCAAACCACCGCCGGCTCGGATGAATCGGCTGGATGCAACATGTTCCAAGCCAACATAGAGAGATTGTGGTTGATCGCGAGGGTCAACCTGGATGCCCACGAGATCGGCGATGTCCGACAGCGTGATGGTTTCAGGGGAAATGCTCATACCAGCGCTCTGAGCTTGAACAAAGCAGATCTCAGGTCTGCAGTTAGGCGGGTTTCCTCGGCGAGCACGTCATTAAAGCGATCAATCAAGCCGCTTAAACTGTCGCCGCTTTCTTCAGTCGCTTGTCCAACCCACCTGCTAGGGCCGAGATTGTAGTCTCCCTCTTCGGCCTGTTGTCGGGTAATGACCGCGATCTCACCATCAATAGGCTCGCCTTTTAGATAAGCCGCTGCGAGAGGGCGAATGGCGTCCTCGGGAATGTAGTTCTTCGGCTTACCTTTCTTAAGCCATTTACTGGCATTCAATAGGACAATCTTGTCCTTCCGAGATGCTGCCTTGCGCTTGTTCAACACCACGATCACGCCGGCGGCGTTGGTGTTGTAGAAGAGGTTATCCGGTAGCAGGATAACGCCGTCGATCAGATCGTGATCGACGAACCATTTGCGGATGTTGCGCTCCTTGTCCTCGTTTTTTGAACCGGAGCCCCGCGTGACCGCGCCGGTATCGAGAACAACCGCCGCGCGGCCGTTGTCGCCCAGACAGGCGATCGTGTGCTGAAGCCAGGCCCAATCGCCCTTGCCGGTGGTGACGCCGCCAGTGGTGCGGAAGCGATCAAACGGATCGTTAGCGAACACATCCGGCGCAAAGGGCTGGTTCCACATCGGATTGGCGACGACGATATCGTGGCCTCGCACCTTGCCTTCGTTGGTGCGGAATTTCGGATTGATCATCGTATCGCCGCGGGCGATCTCGATCTCCATGTCGTGGATGATGCCGTTCATCTGCGCGACGGCGTAGCTTTCGGCCTGAAGCTCCTGACCGGTGAGCTTCAAAGGCACCTTGGCAGTCGGATCGAGCTCGCGCGCGACGAGTTGCAGCTTTACCAGAAGACCCGCCGATCCGCAGGCATAGTCATGGCAATCCTCGCCGGGTCGGGGCCGCATGATATGCGCCATCAGGAAGCCGACTTCGGTCGGGGTGAAGAACTCCCCCGCGCTCTGGCCCGAACCTTCCGCGAACTTACGTAGCAGATATTCGTAAGCCCGTCCGAGAAAATCAGGCTGCACATCTGCCAATCCCAGCCGGTAGCGCGGATCGGAAAACGTCTCGACCACGAGGCGCAGCTTCGCCGGGTTGATGTCGCGTTCACCGTTCCGCTCGGCGGCGAAATCGACGACATCGATCACGCCGGAAAGCTGCGGGTTCTGCTTGACTACGGTGCGCACCGCCTTGGTGAGGTGCTCACCGATGTCCCTGGGCCTCGTGCTCTGCCCCTTGTCGTCTAGCGGCCATTGGATGGCTTCCCGCCCGCTGATCGCGCCCCATCGAGCTTCCGCCGGGAGATAGAAACGCAGGAGCGAGTGATCGCCCTCGGCAATCTCAAGCGCTGTATCGCGGTCGCCGTAGTCTTCCGCAAGGCGCGCGATCTCGTCGTCGAACACGTCGGACAGCCGCTTCAGGAACAGCAGCGGCAGCAGATAGTCCTTGAACTTTGGCGCGTCCTTTTCGCCGCGGATCGAGCAGGCGGCATCCCACAGCATTTGCTCCATGGGCTTGGTTGTGGGCGCTGCGGCTGTCCGGTGCTTTCTGGTTCGGCGGGCTGTCACTTGTTGTGCAGACACGACTGAATCGTCGTCCAACTCAGCCAGGTCAACGCCAACGGCCTCTGCGAGAGCTGCGATCGAGGCCAGCGCTGCCTTCTGGGGCTTGTTCACGCCACCCTCCCAGCGGTTGACCGTGGCGAACGAGACCCCCAGGCGCTCGGCGAGGGCCTCCTGGGTGAGGCCCTCGGTAGCCCGGATGGCCAGGAGAGCCGCAGGGACGGGAAATCGGTCTGTCATGTCTGCTATGTTTGCTATAGCTGCACGAAATGTCAACCCACCTCTGCCCGGTTGGGCGCGCCCCCAAGGGCGCCTGATCTGACTGAGGCTGATCCAAAACCTATTGCGCTACCAACTGGTACGGATAACCGCCCCTGGTCCGCCTGACACACCCCACTGGTGGTGTGCAACCCAGCCGAGACCGCTACTCTTAGTGTCGTCTCATTCGAGACCACCCGTGGACCATTCAAGGGCCGCGGGGCACTTTTCCATGAAAAAGGCCCAGGGAGTTCGCACCTCCATGAGCCTGTTGCCCGAAAGGGCGTTGATTTCCGAAACCGCTATCTCGCAGTTCCATGACCATTCAACCCCACAACAGGCCTCACCGCGAGGCATCTCGACACATTCCGAAAGGGGCCCCCGCCCCCTTGACGAATCCCAATCCGAAGGAGCCAAGTCAAGGTAACGAGGCCTCTGCTGAATGCCCGAGAGATTCAGGCTCTTCACCTGATCTGCCCAGCCAGAAGGATCAATTGAAAGCGAAGGCCCTGATCAGAGCACTCGAAAGCGGGCGGCCAAAGAGCATTGAACAACGCGTTGGATCAATCCTCAGCCATTATCCTTCAACCAGGGACTGCGACATTGATCTGCAACTTAAGTATTGGCACCTCTGGGATGGATGGGATGGGCATCCAATCAGCCCAAGTGATCTCAAGAAGAAGTTAACTCGACTCAACTCGATCATCCGGGTCCGCGCAAGAATTCAAAATAAGTATAGCCTATTCCAGGCAACTGAGAAAATCCGAAAGCGGCGGCGGACCTTGAGCGAAGAAGAGAGGCAGGTGGCGCTGAATTCACCAGATCGTTTTGATTATATCAGCGTCTTTGCCGATGAAAGCGGGAAAACGGGAGATTATCTGGTTGTAGGAGGGGTCTGGATTTCAGATCCTCGTGAACTGCTGCAGCTTGAGCAGGCATTGGCTGATTGGCGCAGTGCAAATCGGTTTGAATCTGAGCTTCACTTCAGCGAGCTCAAGCCTCAGAAGGTTGCTTTTTACCGAGAGGCACTGAATATAGTGCTTTCTGCTGCCCCCTCCATAGCATTTAAGGCACTCAAGCTCCCCAAGGCGGGATTATCAGACATCACTCATGCGCTTGATAATCTCTTTTATCACTATATCGTCAAGGGGGTAGAGCATGAGCACTTGACTAGCAGATGTGTCTTGCCGCGCCAGATCCGCTTTTGGAAGGATGCGGAACAGCCAGGCTCAGACTTGCTAAGGATTGCGAACATTCGTAATCGTGTTGCTCAGTATGGGCAGGCTTGCCTAGGCGGAAAACTTGCCATTGGTGAATTTGAGTGCAAGCCTTCCCACCAGTTTGCTGTGCTGCAGATTGCAGATCTGTTCGTTGGATCCGTAGGGCGTCTCCTAAATCCTGGGACCAATCGTAATCATAAAGATGAGTTTGCAGAGTATCTCCTTGAGAAGATTGGCATGGCTAAAGGACCTGAAGTGTTCTCGGAGGACAAGGACGTATCTGCTCTATTTAATTTGTAGTTTGCGCTCCCTGCTCAGCGGGAGCCTTTGTGTTCACGCTGGGTAGGTCGACGCTGTCCGATGCAGATCCGCCCATCGCGAAGGTGATCGATCGCCCCGCGGGCCGCCACCCCTGGCTCCACTGCCCTCCTGCAGATCCCAAGGGGTGATCACCAGCAGATCACAGGTAATGGGATGGTTCGTAATCGTTCCCAAATGAAAGGCCATGTCGCCTAAAAAACTGTCGTTACCAGCCTTCATTTCGATCTAACTATTGACTGCATCTGGCAACCCGCTCGCATCAATCATGGCAGCAAAGAGTGGAGATTGCCCCATCAAGATCGACTTCTCTGTTCTGGCTCAACTCCCCGGACCCGGCCCCTGCTGCTGCTGCGGCTATTGCTGCAGCATGGAGGCTGCGGTTTTCCCCTGCCATGCGGGCCCTTGTTGCCACCCCGGAGCTGATCGAGCAGGAGCTGCCCACGCCGGAGCTCCGCCCCCACGACCTGCTGGTGCGGGTGGAGGCGGTGGCCGTCAATCCCGTGGACACCAAAGTTCGCGCCGGCGTGGCGCCCGGCGGCCCGCCCCGGCTGCTGGGCTGGGACGGCTGCGGCGTGGTGGAGGCCCTGGGGGAGGCGCTGGTGAAGGATGGAAGCCGCTTCCAGCCCGGCGACGCCGTGATCTTTGCGGGGGATCTCAGTCGGCCGGGCTGCCATGCCGAATTCGTGGCGGTGGATGAACGAATCTGCGGCCGCCGGCCCCGCGGATTGGAGGCCGCCGCCGCCGCCGCCCTGCCGCTCACGGCCCTCACGGCCTGGGAAAGCCTGTTCGAACGGCTGGGGCTGGATCCCGAGGGGGCCAATGCCGGGAGCACCCTGTTGATCCTGGGCGGCGCCGGTGGGGTGGGGTCGATCGCGATCCAGCTGGCCCGTCGGGCGGGACTGGTGGTGATCGCCAGCGCCTCCCGGAGGGAAAGCCAGGTCTGGTGCCAGCAGATGGGCGCCACCCACGTGGTGGACCACAGCCAACCCCTGGCCCCCCAGCTGGCGGCCCTGGGCTTCGCCACGGTGGAGGCGATTGCCAACTTCAGCGACACCGATGCCTACTGGCCGGTGATGGCGGAGCTGATCCAACCCCAGGGCGCGATCGTGGCGATCGTGGGCAACCGCGCTCCGCTGGATCTCAACCTGCTCAAGGCCAAGAGCGCCAGCTTCCACTGGGAGTTCATGTTCACCCGCTCCCAATTCGGCACCGCCGACCTCGCGGCCCAGGGGAGGATCCTCGATCGGATCGCCACCCTGGTGGAAGCCGAGGCGCTGCGCAGCACCCTCACCCGTCGCCTCAGCCCCATCAACGCCGCCAACCTGGCCCTCGCCCACGACCAGCTGCGCAGCGGCCGCACCCTGGGCAAGATCGCCTTGGAGGGGTGGGGCGCCCCCGAGGGATCGGACGGGGCCTGAGGATGGGGGGCCCCATCGCACCGCCATGGACCGAGCACCCCGAGCACGGCGCCACCCCGGGCCGCGGACGCTGGCCTGGGTGGTGCTGGCCACCATCGCGACGGGCAGCGCCGGCACCCTGGCCGGCCAGGGCCCTGGCGCTGTCTGGAAGGACTGTGCCTTCAACGACGTCCTGATCGGCTGCGTCGATCAGCAGCTGCCGGACGGGATCCGCCTGGTGTGGAAGGACGGGCTGGCGATGACCTATCGGCAGACAGCGCCGGGCCAACCGGGGGCACCCGTCGATCTGCGGGATCAACTGGGGGCACTCTGGCGGCGGCAGGTGCTGGCCCAGGGCAACACCGTGCTCACCAACCTCGCCAGCGGCGCCCGCATCGTCGTGCCGCTCCGCTTCCCCTGCCCCGCACCGCTCAAGGGGGAGGTGGGCTACTGCCGCCCCTGACCCCGCACCGCCACCAACACCCGATGGCGGGGATCGGCCGCTTCCCGCCGCACGCCGTGGAAACCGGCTGCCTGCAGGGCGGCGGGGAAATCAAGGCGGAAGTAGTCCTCCAGGTAGGGCTCAGTGCTCTTGAGCAGGGTGGCCACCGGCGCCGGCAGGCGGCGGATCACCTCCGACTCCGGGTCCTGATCCACCACGGCGATCACCCCGCCGGGCCGCAGCAGCCGGGCCGCCTCCGCCAGCACGGCCTGGGTGGCGTCTTGGGGCAGCTCATGGCAGACGAACTGGAGCGTGATCAGGTCGTAGGCGCCGGGCTCCAGGCCCGTGGCTTCGGCGGCGGCATGGTGCCAAGCGGCGATCGGGGGTAGGCCGGCCCGGAGCTCCGCCTCCCGCACCCGGGCCACCGCCAGCATCTCGGCCGATAGGTCCAGACCCTCCACCAGCACCGGCTCGGCCCCCGCGCCGTTGGCCTCCCGGCGCTGCCGCTCCACCAGCCAGTCGCGCAGGGCGAGGGTGCCCACTCCCACCGAGCAGCCCAGATCCAGGGCGCGGCCCACGGGGCCCGACAGGCTGGGTTCAATCGCCGCGAAAATCGCCTGCCGCAGCCGCCCCTGGGCCACGACCGGAGCGAGCTCGAGCTCCCCGGGCCACACCCGCAGGGCCATGGCATCGGTGGCCTGCTCGGCCTCGCAGGCGGCGGCCCAGCAGAGGTTGCCCTGGTCGTAGGCGTGGAAGCGGGCCCGGTAGTAGGCGGGAGGGCTCAGGGCCGGATCGCGGCTGGCGGCCAGCAGGGGCTCGGCGGCCTGCCGCAGGGCCTCCCGCCGCTCCCGCCAGGCGATGCCCCGTCCCTCGGCCGTGCGGATGATCAGGCGCCGCGCCTGCCAGAACAGAAGCTGCCGCAGGGGCTCCACCGCCAACACCCGATTGATCAGCCAGCCGAGCGGATGGTTCGATTCCACCCAATTGGGGGGCGGGGAACTGGCGGGCAGGGCCGGGGTCATGGCAGGGGAGAGGGAACGTCAGGGGCCACGAGCTGCCGCAGCCACTGGACGGTGACCCGATCACTCCAGCAGCCCGCGGGGCCATCGCCCACCCCATGAAAACCGTTGTGACCACCGCGGTGCGGCAGCAACACCTCCACCCCAGGCAGGCGGGCCTGCGCCACGGCGGTGGCGGCCGCCACCGGCACCCAGGGATCGTCCTGGGCATGGACGATCAGGGTGGGCGGCAGGGGCGGGGAGCGCCGCAGCAGCTTCGGCAGGGGGCTCGCCTCGGCGTAGTAGTGCTCCACGGAGCGGTACTGCCAGCGCGGCGCCGTGATCAGGGCGTCAAAGTGCCGGATCGTGGTGGCCCGGCGGGAACCCGTGAGGGCGCGGCGCTCGGTCTCGCTCACCCCAAAGGGATCGGCCAGGGTTTGGCGGCAGAGGCGCCGCACCAGCCAGCGCTGATAGGGGCGATTGCGTCGCTGCTCGATCTGGACCATGGCGGCCTCCAGATCCAAGGGACTGCTGAGGCAGACGAGACCGTCGAGCCGCCCCTCGGCGAGCACCAGATTGAGCAGCATCGTGCCCCCCAGGGACAGGCCCACCGCCAGCAGGGGCCGCCCCTGGGCCAACGTCCGTGCCCGCTCCAACACCGGCAGCAGGTCGCTGTTGCACTGGGCGGCATAGGTGCCCCGCGCCAGCGGCCGGCCGGCCCCCGCCCCCCGCAGATTCAGCCGCAACACCGCCAGGCCAGCCTGGCGCAACGCCAGGGAAAGCCGGCGGGGACCCACCCCATCGGCGGCGCCCCCCAAGCCCGGCAGCACCAGCACCAGCGCCAGGGGGTCAGGCCGCTCCGGTGAATCCAGCCAGCCCAGCAGCCGATCCCCCTGTCCCACGTCCAGCAGGATCGCGTCGCCCTCCGCAGTCGGCAGCCGCGGCCGCCGCACCGTGTCCCGGATGGTCTGGAGGTCGGGCCCCAGCCAGGGGAAACGCTGCCGGAAGAGCTCGACGGAAGCTCCGGGGGGAAGGATCATCCGCGCCCCTCAGGCTTTGAGACCCATCCTGGCGTGCCGTGCAACACCAGGGAGCGGGATCCTGGCTTTCTAGCTTGAGACCACCTTCGCCATCCCACCGTGGTCATTCGCACCCGCCTGGTCGAACTCTCCTGCCTGGAGGCCGTGGCCTACCGGCAGAAGCTGAGGGGGGGCCAGGCGGGGGTGGTGATCCTGCGCCATGACAGCGCCCAACCGGGGCTGGCCCTGTTGAACCACCGCAGCGGCGAAGCGGATCTGGCGGCCCACACCCCGGCCGATCTGTTTCCGACGGAGGCCTTCCAGGAAGCCCTGGAGCTGACCGCCGGGCTGCCCTATTCGAGCCGGGGTCCGGTGCGCAGTCCCGCGGCGGTGACCGGGGCTGCAGTAGCCGAAGCAGCCGCAACCCCAGCGGCCCCCAGTCCCCTGGATGAGGAGCACAGCGCCGAAGAGCTGGCCACGGTCAACAGCGCCGACTACGCGGCGATCGTCAAGGCCTACACCAACAAAAAGGGCGAGATCTCCTACGAGCTGCTCAACAAGGCCCTGATCCAGGCGGCCCGCTGCAACCCCTACGTGGCCGAAATGGTTGGCCGCAAAGCCACGCTCGAAGAGATCCGCGACCATGTGGTGAAGGCCAACTTCGAAGCAGTGACCGGCAACCGCTCCCTGAGCCTGGCGGAAGTGCACCGCATCTTGGAGCTGCTCGATGAAGTCAGCCCCCGCTCGGTGCTGCGGGATCTCAATGACGACCTGCGGAAGATGTTGGCTTAAGAGGGGCCTGATCTCCGCACCTAAACTTGGGTTCCAACAAAGAGCCCGATGCTGGCTTCAATGGTGACCACAGGCCAGACCCTGCCGGGGCACACTTACGGTTAAAGGATAGATGCGTAAATTGTGCAGGCATGCGGAGCAATCTATTCCTCAATGTAGACATAACATCAGCACAATTCAGACAGACTTAAACGTTGAAACTACGCCCCCTACGCATCACCAGTGGAGTGAGCTTCGACATAATCCTTCAACACAGCATCCATACGAGCTTGCCAACCAGCTCCAGAAGCCCTGAAATAGTCAATAACTTCAGGACTATATCGGATTGAAACCAGCTGCTTTTTATTTGCTAATTTTGGACGTCCGCGCAACACGCGAATGGGGACCATCGCGCTCATCTGTTCGTCTGTAAGCGGAAGGGCATCAGGATCTGATTCCGCCGCCGCTGTAATCAACTGATCTTCCTCAAGTGTCGGCATCTTCAGGCTGATCTTCTTTGATGGCTTTGACATAGTGATTGACCTCACGGCGATTGGCTCTGCGTAGGCTAATAATTCTCCTTGTCGACTCGCGGTCTACAAAGGCTACAAAATAGAGTATGTTTCCAATTGGAGCCAAGGCAACCATCCTTAATTCACCATAGTCAGCCCGATCATCAAGCCAGACGAGTGCTGCATCCCATCTGAGCTCAGCTGCGGCCCCCAAGGAGAGGGCGTGCTTACTCAGGTTGGTCGCGTCCTTGCCAGGGTCGAAATCGAGCTGCACACTTTATCGTAGCTACAGAAAGGTCGCTAGTCAACTTTGACTCAACAAGCGGACTTCAGGTGGGCCTAACACTGCCCCTGAGTGGCGGGCAATGAGCTTGGGGTGGCGTAGCAGAGAGCTGGTAGTGGGGGAAGGCAGTGACCTCGGCCGGCGACATGGCAGCAAGAAGTACGGATTCGACTGTACGGGGCACAGCTGTACGTGGCCCCACGTCTGCACGGGGTGACCGTGCTGGTTCCGATCGGTGCTCTATATCCGCCGGTGACAATGCACCTCAATTAACATTCCAGCAACTGCCCCTGCTGCGAGGTGGTGCTGACGCGCTCTGCAAGCCCCGAAGGCCTTAAAGCAGACGACCAAGTGCTCGGCCAGTTCCTGGGCTTTCTGGCTCGCGACATTGCCAGCCATCCCGAGCGTCTGCAGGCCGTGGATGCGGGCCTGGTCGACCGGCTCCAGTCGCTGGTCGGTGGCATCGAAGTAGATCTCGATGCGGCCCTGTCGGCGGACGATAAACGAGTGCGGCCCGGGCCCGATCCCTGGTCGTTCACGGTTGGACGGTTTTCGCCCAGCCACTCTTCCTCAATCGTCAAGTTGGCCTTCGACGTCATCCCTTAAGACATGACCCGTCCGGAGTACCGCCAATGCGCAACTTTGGGTGACGATCACAAGCACTGGTTGCGGGCGAAATTCTTCCAGCAGTACCGGCTCTTCTTCCGCTACCACGCACCGAGCCAGCTAATCGTGTACGCCTGGGTTAATGACGAGGACAGCAAGCGCGCCTACGGCAGCAGCGACGATGCCTATCGGGTGTTCCGCAAGTGCTTGAGGGCGTCCTGGCTAGAGCCAAAAGCCCACACCTGCTGGTTGATCATGGCGGCGAGCTTGTCATCGTCCGTAGGAGATCGATTTCCTCCATGGGCATCCCTTCGTTACTGGCCCAGCTGGTTATGTCATCCCAATCCACGTCGTGGCTTCGGCACACCAGAACGGCCTGATCCCAGCACTGACGATCATTCCAGTGCAGATAGGCTGCCAATCTATCGATCACACAAAGGCTTGTTGTGATAATCCGCAGGGATCCATAGGGCGTTTCAAGCAAGGGAATCGCCCGATGATCAACCTCTCTGGCGCCGAAGCCAAGCGGTCCGGCGGCAAACTCGACCAGCCAAGCGGTGAGTGGAGCAATCGCGTCGTGCAGCCTTCTGACGTCAGCTGATGTCACGAAGTCCAAGTCGTGACTCATGTATTGATTATTGCTATAGATCGATACCGCGCCAATTCCTCAAGAGTGGTGGCCCCATTGACCTCAGCCATGGCTCACCAGGGCCTTGCCCGTCTGCCTCGGACGTTGCCGCTGGCGGAAGTAATTCTGCGCCTGTTCAGCGGGCAGAAGCTTGAGTTCGGCTTCCAGCAGCTGCCTTAGGTTGCGAACGGTTGGGTTGCGCTCATTGAAGGAAAACAGCCGGATGTTCCCCACCAATCGGCTCACCAGTACTCCTTCTTCTTCCAGACGTTTCAATTGCCGCTGGGTCATGCTCAACCCAAATCCAAAGGTTTTGGCGATCCGCAAGGCATGGCCTTCTCCATAGCACTGCAAAAACAGCAGCACCCAGGCGGCGGTGCGATTGCCGAAAATCGCTTCGAGAACAGGGTTCATGAAAAAACGAAAATCGACCCCATTGCGGGGTCGTTCGACTCCACAATGGGGTCATACTACCCCTACATGGGGTGATACGGTTCCTCGCGCCCCTTCAGGCCGCCACCTTCACCTTGCCGACGCCCATGCTGCGCAGCTCGGAGAGCAGGCCGTTGAGCACCGCCTTGGCGTCGCCGAAGACCATGGCGGT
>Ga0114981_10001293_pt1 | contig 16369 bp, 20 predicted proteins | sample S_140806_MF_Meta_FD_87028 | JGI IMG/M metagenome (GOLD analysis project Ga0114981, IMG submission 87028) | Freshwater microbial communities from Lake Simoncouche, Canada to study carbon cycling - S_140806_MF_MetaG | ecosystem: Environmental > Aquatic > Freshwater > Lake | place: Lake...
AAGCTTAATGCTCCCCTTCTTATCAATAACATACAAACCTGCACTATGATCAATCGTGTAGCCGGCTTTACTTCCGTCATTCACTTTTTTATTAAAAATCTTTAATTGATTTGCAACTTTATCAATATCATTCTCTGTTCCAGTAAGTCCTAGGAAAGAACTATTAAAGGTCGGAATAAATTTCTTCAAAACATCCTCGGTATCGCGCACTGGATCTAAGGTAATAAAAATAACCTGCACGGCTGAGGCCTTGTCCTTGAGGAGAACCATTGTTTTTTTAAGATCGGTCAAAGTTGTAGGGCATATATCAGGACAATGCGTAAATCCAAAGAAAAGTACTACGACTTTACCTTTAAAGTCTTCTAAAGTTCTTATGCGCCCATTAAAGTCTTTTAAACTAAAAGTCGTGTCCATACGAACAGAGCTTATATCTGTGCCCACAAAAGTCTGTTGGTTAGAATTTTGACAAGAGACAAGACAAATGAGGATTAAAAATAAAAGTACAATTTTTTTCATAATATGTTTCTCAATAAAAGCGATTCATTTTATCATGTTAATAAATGACAATTAAGCATCAAAGAAACCTAACGAAGATTCACCAATTTTAAGGAAAACTATGGCAATCCCAAGTTCAATGGAAGATCGTGACGGACACATTTGGTTTGATAACAAAATGACGCCTTGGCGTGAGGCTAAAACTCATGTGCTTACTCACACTCTTCACTACGGCATGGGGGTGTTTGAAGGAGTAAGGGCCTATAAAACCAATGAAGGCACTGCTATTTTTAGACTCAAAGAACATACAGATCGTTTCTTTAATTCTGCGCATATTCTTGGAATGAAAATGCCTTATGACAAAAATGTCATTATGGATGCTCACAAAAAAGCCGTTAAAGAAAATAAATTAGAATCGGCGTACATTAGGCCTATGGCTTTTTATGGCGCTGAAGCCATGGGAATTTCTGCAAAAACTTTATCGACACATGTCATCGTTGCAGCGTGGGAATGGGGTGCTTATATGGGCAAAGAAGCCCTTGAAAATGGCATTCGCGTAAAAACATCGTCTTTTTCAAGACATCACGTCAACATCACCATGTGTAAAGCAAAAGCAAATGGTAACTATATGAATTCAATTCTAGCGCATCAAGAAGCATGTCAAGACGGCTATGACGAAGCATTATTGCTTGATGTAAATGGTTTGGTTACTGAGGGTTCAGGTGAAAATATATTTATTGTCAAACATAACAAACTAATGACGCCTGATCTTACGAGTGCATTAGAGGGTATTACCCGCGATACGATCATTCAAATTGCAAATGATTTAAAAATACCAGTGATTGAAAAAAGAATCACACGAGATGAAGTCTATACTGCTGATGAAGCTTTCTTTACAGGAACGGCTGCGGAAGTTACCCCTATTAAAGAACTAGACAGAAGAATGATTGGCAAAGGCCATCGCGGAGAAATAACGAAAGAATTACAAAGTATTTATTTTGATGCTGTTACAGGAAAATCAAAAAAATATGCAGATTGGCTTACTCACGTTTAACACATGAATAATAAAGTGATAAGCGTAGATAAAAAAAGTCTTCCATTGTTTTGTCCTACGCAAAAAGAAAATTTATTCTCATCTCACCCAAGAGTGTTTTTAGATATCACGCAAACGGGCATGGTGTCTTGCCCCTATTGCGGTACAACTTATAAGCTAAAATAAATTAAACCCAAAGACCTCTGTAATTAAAGCTTTCCGGGCCTTGCCCCCACAGTTCCGCTATAACCTTATCTGCATTTTGATCTGAGCTATTTGTCCAAAAATGAGTTGTCCCTATGGCGCTATTTTGATTTAGCAAATCTTTTTCTATTAATACATGTTTTAAATAACTTGCTACTGCATCGCCTGTATCTACAATCTTAATATGGTCTGGTATTAATGTTTGAATTGCGGGCTTTAAAAAAGAATAATGCGTACACCCCAAGACTAGGGTATCAATTTTTTCTTTTAAAAGAGGATCAATATACTTTTTTAAAAGTGCAATAAGCGCTGGACTCTCTAAATCACCTTGCTCAACAAGCTCAACCAAAGCAAAACATGGCTGCGTAATAAAATGAATATCATTACTATGGTGTTCGAGAAGTGCTGAAAATTTTGCACTTAACAAAGTACCTGATGTTGCCAATATGCCAACTATTTTATTTTTTGACATCAGTGAGGCGGGCTTAACTGCTGGCTCCATACCTATAATCGGAAAATGAAAGCGTTCTCTGAGTATCTGAATTGAGGCAGCTGTAGCTGTATTACAAGCTACGACAATGCACTTAACGTCTTGTTTATTTAAAAAATCAAAAGCAGTGAGGACGCGACGCGTAATTTCTTCGTTTGATTTTTCACCATAAGGTGCAAACTTAGAATCTGCAACATAAATGAGATTCTCATGAAGCAAATGCGCTCTTATGCACTTAAGAACTGAAATGCCCCCTACTCCGGAATCAATCACACCAATAGCATTATTTTGAAATGGAGACATGGGTTTAATCTAAAGTTTTATTCAAATCTAAATATAGATGATAGCAAGCTTAATGTACAATAGATTGAAAAGGAAAATCATGGGTTACCGTTTATCAAAAATATTCACCAGGGGTGGAGACAAAGGATCCACAGGCCTCGGCGATGGATCAAAGACTAGTAAATTTAGCGATCGTATCGTAGCCTTAGGTGCGATAGACGAGCTTAATTCAATGATTGGGCTTATGCTTACAGAAAGTCTCCCGCCAAAAATCAATAAAATTTTAACTGTTGTTCAGCATCACCTATTTAACTTAGGTGGCGAAATATCAATGCCAGGACACAAAATTATCCTAAAAAATGATGTTCTTGAATTAGAAGAAATTATCACCTCATACAATAAAGATTTACCTCCCTTGAAAGAATTTATTCTTCCGGGAGGCTCAAGAGCTGCAGCATTTTGTCATATGGCCAGAACAATTTGCAGAAGATCCGAACAAGCTATATTTAAACTCAACGCAAAAGATCCGATTAACGCTTACTCTCTTCAGTTTATTAATAGGCTCTCAGATCTTTTATTTGTGCTTGCGAGAGTTATCAATAAACATAAAAAAGTTAAAGACGTTTTTTGGAAAAAAGATATTAGTTAATACAGATCTTCATTAATGTCATCGACCCCTCCTATACTTAAAGCCTTTTTTAAAAAATTTAAAAAAACTAAAAAATCTAACTTTGAAATCGATTTCAAAAAAATTGATATCAGTCTTATCAGCGTTCATGCAATCAAAACCATAGAAGTTCTAGAAGATAACGGTTTTGAAGCTTACCTTGTAGGAGGAGCAGTCAGAGATCTTCTTTTTGGGATTAAGCCAAAGGACTTTGACGTAGTTACAAACGCTACGCCCGATCAAATACATCATTTATTTAGGCGCTCTAGGATGATCGGACGACGTTTCAAATTAGTTCATGTGATATACGGACGAGAAGTCATTGAAGTCTCTACATACCGCTCCCAGCAAAAAGAAATTCCTCAGCCTGATGGTTCTATGATTAGGGATGATAATCATTACGGAACCATAGAAGAAGATGCGATGCGACGCGACTTCACTATTAATGCAATGTTTTATAGTCCAACGAATCATAAGCTTGTTGATTTTCATGAAGGACTAGAAGATCTTAAACATGGGATTATTCGGATGATTGGCGATCCAGAAAAACGCTATCAAGAAGACCCTATTCGTATATTAAGAGCATTCCGTGTATGTGCAAAACTTAATATGACTCTTCATAACCCTTCAAGAAGTCCTATAAAAAAAATTATCCCTCTACTTCATGATATTCCTCATTCAAGGCTGTTTGATGAAGTTATTAAATTTTTCTTAACAGGTCACGCATTAAACAGCTATAAAGTAATGCAAGATGAAAGTATCTACTCACAGTTTTTCTTATCACCAACATTTAAATCAGAAGAAATTAATCTTTTCATTTTGAATGGCCTTAAAAATACTGACTTAAGAATTAACCAAGATAAGTCATGTAACCCGAGTTTCTTATTTTCATTTTTATTGTGGCATCAAGTTCATTTATTGTGGGACCAATACAAAGTCGAGCTTAAACATTCTATTGCGGGCCTTAACCAAGCGATTGATGAAGTGATCGAAAAACAAATTAAACTTTTCCCTATTCATAAACGCTTCACAATTACTATGAAAGAAATATGGCGATTGCAGCCACGATTTGAAAATCAATCTCCAAAAAAAATATACCGATTATTGCTTCATCCAAGATTCAGGGCTGCTTATGACTTTATGCTATTGCGATGTCAATCTAACCAGCTTGATCAGAGTATCGGCATATGGTGGACAAATTTTATTGATGCTGATCACCATGAAAAATCATTAATGGTTAAACAACTTACCCGCAAATAATCAAAGATGGGCACCTTAGTTTACATTGCAGTAGGAAGTAATCTTGCAAATCCACTAAATCAAGTTACCTCTGCATTCAATGAAATTGGAAACATGCCCAAAAGCAGACTTATAAAAAAATCAAGTTGTTATAGCAGTTCGCCTCTAGGTTATAAAGACCAACCTGACTTTATAAACGCTGTGGTATCAATTGAAACTGATCTCAGCCCTCATCAGCTCTTAACGGAACTTCAAATGATAGAAATCTCACACAAAAGAGAGCGCCCATTCCCTAACGCGCCTAGAACGCTTGATTTAGATATTCTTCTTTATGGGGATATGAGACTAGATGAGCCAGAACTTACGATACCGCACCCAAGAATGCACGAGCGGGCCTTTGTTATTTTCCCCTTACAAGAAATTAATGAAAATATTTCTATTCCCCCTTTCGGAGATATCGCTAAAATAGCCAAAGGATTAGACCCAGAAAATACTAAACGCATAACTCTATGAATATTTTTGATAGATTTCCTTACATCGTAGTTGAAGGGCCTATTGGCTCTGGAAAGTCAACGCTAGCAAAAATTTTAGCTGACCGATTTTCAGTCAATTTTTTAAGCGAAAAAGCCGAAAAAAATCCTTTTTTGCCAAAGTTTTATGAAGACATGAAGCGCTATGCTTTATCAACTCAGTTATTTTTTCTTTTCCAAAGGGCGGATCAGATTCAAAAAATTTCACAGATAGATATGTTTAAAGAATCGACAATTGCTGACTTTTTTCTTGAAAAAGACCCTATCTTTGCAAAAATTAATTTAGATCAAGAAGAGTTTAATCTTTATCATCAAATCTTTTCTCACTTGCAATTAAAAGCACCAAAACCAGATCTTATTATTTATATTCAAACATCGATAGAAACTTTAGAAAAAAGAATTAAAGATAGAAGTATTGATTTTGAGATGGATATTTCAACTGAATATTTAGAAGCGATTGCTGAATCTTATAGCCAATTTTTTCATAGCTATGATCACTCACCCGTTTTAATTCTTAACAATGAAAATTTAAATATTCTGAAAGATAAAAATGCAATTGATCTCTTGGTTGAGCGAATCATGAATATCAAAAGTAATCGTGAGTTTTTTAATCCTCAGCTTCTATGAACTCAATACCTCTTAAATCTGCAGTAAAAAATGGTAAGAAAATTACTATTCTCACTTGCTACGATGCATCTTTTGCAAGACTCTTAGAATCAATAGAAGTTGATGCTATTTTAGTGGGTGATTCTCTGGGTATGTTTATTAAAGGTGATGTGAATACGCATGATGTTTCATTAAACGATATGATTTATCACACGAGGGCGGTCGTGCAGGGAGCTAAATCTACATTCATTATCAGCGATCTACCTATCCATACTTATGAAACCAATGACCTTGCATACAAAAGTGCCATAGCGCTTATTGAAGCAGGGGCACATATGGTTAAGCTCGAGGGGGGCGCATCATTGGCATCTATCGTTAGCCACTTAAAAACAAAAGATATTAAAGTATGTGGTCATATAGGATATATGCCACAAAGCATTAAAGATATGGATAGCAATGAAATTAAAACTTCATTAGAAAAAACTCTAGAAACTATTGTTGAGGATGCAAAAGCGCTTGAGAAATCTGGGGCCGATATGTTGGTGCTATCTTCTGTCCCTGAGAATATTGCCAAGAGAATTACACAAGAAATATCTATTCCGACGATTGGATTTCATTCGGGCTCATCATGCGATGGCGAAGTTTTTATTTTGTATGATTTATTAATAAATTCGAATACATCTCATGATCTTTATTTAAACAAAACATCCATACCAAGTAAAAATAGCGACGTCAAAAACCTTCTTTTGCAGTTCATGAAAAATCATTCTTAAAGTATGGATGTCATTCATACTCAAAACCAATTAATTCAAACATTAAAGGGATTAACACATATTGCTTTTGTACCTACCATGGGGAATCTCCATGAAGGACACATTAAACTTATTCAAGAAGCATCAAAAGTTTCAAGAAATATTGTCGTGAGCATTTTTATTAATCCACTTCAATTTAACTCAAAAGAAGACTTTAAAAATTATCCGCGGACATTAAAAGAAGACTTATCTGTACTTAAAGAATTGGGCATACCTTTCGTATTTGCTCCATCCGAAGAAGATATTCTTGATTCATTAGAAACAATTGAAATTAATCTCCCTGGCATTGCAAACGATTTGTGTGGGAAATTTAGACCAGGGCATTTTAATGGCGTCGCCACTATTGTCTGTAAATTATTTAACCTTATTCAGCCCGACATAGCTTTTTTTGGAAAAAAGGATTTTCAACAACTTTTTTTGATTAAAGCATTGGTAAAACAGCTTAACTATCCTATTGAAATTGTTGGAATCGATACAGTTCGAGATCATGACGGCCTAGCAAAAAGCTCAAGAAATAATTTACTTTTCCAAGAAGATAGAAAAAAAGCCCCTCAATTATTTGAGCAATTGAATGCTATGAAGGAAAAGGTGATACAAAAAACTTCTACATTTAAAGAAATTGAAGCGCACGCATTAAGCGTATTAAATACTTCTGGATGGTCAGTCGACTATCTATCGATTCGCTCAGCTCAATCACTTGAAAATCCAGTTCATGATGAAAATCAGATAGTTATTTTAGGAGCCGCCACCCTAGGGTCTGTTCGCCTCATTGATAATATTGAATTTTGCATCCAGGATTGAACTGGCTATAATAGGACATCCTTTATACCTGGTTTTGTAGTCAAAATATATGCAAAGAATCATGCTCAAATCTAAACTTCATCGCGTTCAAGTTACGCATTCCGAACTTGAATATGAGGGCTCATGTGCGATTGACGAAACATTGCTTGAGGCAGCTCAAATTAGAGAATACGAGCAAATTGCTATCTACAATATTACGAACGGCGAACGTTTTACAACTTACGCTATTAGGGCACAAAGAAATTCAGGTGTTATTTCGATTAATGGAGCAGCAGCGCACAAAGCTAACCCTGGTGATCTTATTATTATTGCAACCTATGCAAATTACTCTGAGCTAGAGTTAGAAAAATATAAACCAGCGCTTATTTACGTTAACGAAAAAAACCAGATTATTGCAAAAAAAGATTTTATTCAGATTCAGGCTGCTTAATCATCAATGACCTTGAATGATATTAAAAAAGCTGTAGTTGAGGCGCTTGAGGATATTAAAGCCTTCGATATTGAAGTTATTGATGTAAGAAAAATTACAACGGTTACAAGTTTTATGGTGGTTGCAAGTGCCAACTCAACCAGACAAACAAAAGCTCTCGCTCACAATGTTTGCGAAAAAATGAAGTCGCTTAATATTCATATCAATGGGGTTGAGGGTGAAAAAGAAGGTGAATGGGTTCTAGTGGATGTGGATGATGTCATTGTCCATATCATGCTCCCTACCACGCGCGCTTATTATAATCTTGAGCAGTTGTGGATAGAGCCGCCAAAAAAATCTCCAAAAAAAATTAATTCGCTTCATTGAAAATTAAAATCATCTCAATTGGCAATAAAATGCCAGGCTGGATTAACGAAGCTTTTGATGGATACATTTCAAAGCTCAATCACGATTTTTCTCCTCAGCTCGTAGAAATTAAACCAGAAAAAAAATTTGACTCCATAGAGCAAAAAAAAATGAGTGAGGCTGAAAAAATTTTATCTCATCTCGATAAAGAGTTTTTAATTGTGCTTGATGAAAAGGGAGTTCAGTTCACATCGCAAGAACTAGCTCAAAAATTAAATCATTGGTCAGAACATTTCAAACATATTGCCTTTGTGATTGGGGGTGCTGATGGTATACATGAAGACGTTCTTCAGAAAGCCAATCTTACATGGAGCCTATCCAAATCAACGTTCCCCCACGCTCTTGTAAGAGTCTTAGTGGCAGAGCAGCTATATCGAGCCCACTCAATTTTAGAAAATCATCCTTATCATCGTGAATAAAAAATATAACAATTCACTAGTTTGGTTTAGAAGAGATTTGCGTGATTATGATCATGCTGCTCTTTCTCATGCGCTTCAAGAGTCTAAACAAGTTTTTTGTATTTTTATTTTTGATAAAGAAATTTTAGACGCCTTAAAAAATAAAGAAGATAGGCGCGTTGAATTTATTTGGGAAAGTATTAAAGAGCTTAAAGAAAGTCTTATTCAAAAAAAATCTGATTTAATTGTGATGCATAGCTTGGCTTCTGATGCAATTTCTCGTGTCATTGATGAATTTAAGATCGAAGCAATTTATACCAACAGAGATTATGAGCCGCAAGCTATCAAACGAGATGAAGAAATAAAAAATATTGCGATTAAAAAAAATGTCGTATTTTATGACTTTAAAGATCAGGTGATTTTTGAACAAGATGAGATTCTGACTGCGCTAGATAAGCCCTATACTGTTTTTACGCCTTACAAAAATAATTATTTAAAAAAACTTACTCAAACTACGATACCTCGCTTCGACATTGAGCCGTTTATCGAAAATCTTGCTCAATTTAAATCTGATCCTCTATTGAGCCTCGAGGACATGGGATTTAAAAAAACCAATCTTCATCAAATAAAAATTCATACCGGCATGACTGGAGGAAAATTACTCGCTGAGGATTTTAAAGAGAGAATAGCGCTCTACAAAAAAACGCGCGATTTCCCAGCGATTAAGGGTGTCTCATACCTTTCTGTCCACTTACGATTTGGGACGCTCTCTATAAGACAACTTGTTCGGCTAACCCAAGAATCCTATAGTGAAGGCGCTGAAACATGGCTTAATGAATTGATTTGGCGTGAATTTTATTTTCAAATTCTATTTCATCGTCCAGACGTAGCGTTAGGTAGAGCTTTCAAAAAAGACTATGAATCGATCGCTTTTGAAAATAACCCTGACTATTTCAAAGCATGGACAGAAGGCCAAACTGGATTTCCGATTGTTGACGCTGCGATGAGACAACTTAACCAAACGGGCTTTATGCATAATCGGCTTAGAATGATTGCCGCTTCTTTTTTAGTCAAAGATCTTCTTGTCGATTGGCGATGGGGCGAAGCGTATTTTGCAGAGAAGCTTATTGATTTTGACTTAAGTGCTAATAACGGCGGTTGGCAATGGGCAGCCTCTACAGGTTGTGATGCTCAACCATGGTTTAGGATTTTTAACCCAATTACGCAGTCCTTAAGATTCGATCCTCAGGGTAAATTTATTAAAAAATATATCCCTGAGCTTGATCATTGCAGTGATGATGAGATTCACGCTCCATGGCTCAGTCAAAACGCTCATAAAATAAGCTACCCAAAGCCCATCATTGACCATGCCTCACAAAGAATTAAAGCGCTGGCCCTCTATAAATCGGTCAAAAACTAGGCTGTTGTTTTTATGCAACACCAAAGGCCTCCAGGCTTTAATTTTCAATAAGTTATAGACAAAAAAACAACATTAATAGATAATTTGCCTAACATTAATGAATCCTTTTGACATGACAAAACACATCAGCAAATTCCTCGTAGCAATCTTAGTCACTTTCGTCATGTTTGGTTGTGCTTCACAACAAAACAAAGATCCTCTCGAAGGTCTTAATCGTACAGTTTACAAATTTAATGATGTCGTTGATAAAGTAGCGTTAAAACCTGTGGCTCAGGGCTATCAAGCAATTACACCTACCCCTATCCAAACAGGTGTGAATAACTTCTTTAAAAATATTCGCGACGTCGTAACACTCGTAAACGAATTATTCCAATTCAAATTCAAGCAAGCTGCTAATACAACGGGTCGAGTTGCTTTAAATACAACCGTGGGTGTCCTTGGTATATTTGATGTGCATTCAAAAGCAGGTGGTGCTCGTACAAAAGAAGATTTTGGTCAAACACTTGGTTACTATGGTATTGATAGCGGGGCGTATTTAGTACTTCCTCTTCTCGGTCCGTCAAGCACCAGAGATGGTATTGGATTTGCGACTGATGCATTCTTCTTCGATCCAATTGGTTATATCAATGATGACACAACTCGATGGGCTACAATTGCAGTCGCGGTGATCGATAAACGTGCAGACCTAATGGATGATATCGACATTCGTGACAAATCTTTCGATCCATATGCTTATATGCGTGATAGTTACTTGCAAAATAGAGAAAACTTAGTGAAAGATGGCGTAGAAGATCCAAACGGCGTTAGACCTTACACACTGCCTCTTGGCAATTAATTAGCTTTTCATCAACTAGAAGCAATACTCATTGCTTCTAGTAAGATCGAACCCGTATGTTTCGATCCGTTTCTGTAAACATCATTTCCAATAGCTAAAATCTGTTTCAACATATCTTTCATATTGCCTGCAATCGTAATTTCTTCAACGGGATAAGCAATCACCCCGTCTTCAACCCAGAACCCTGCAGCACCTCTAGAGTAATCACCTGTGACCATATTGATGCCGTGACCCAGTAGCTCTGTTACAAACAGACCTTTATGCATTTGCTTAATAAGATCTTTTAGGTTTTGATTGCCCGTCTTCACAATGAGATTATGCGCACCACCGGCATTACCTGTTGATTGCATGCCAAGCTTTCTAGCGGAGTAAGAAGATAGAAGGTATCCATTGATAGTACCTCGGTCAACTAATAGTCTTGGATTTGTCGCTACCCCTTCATCATCAAACATAGAACTTGCGTCTCCCCGCAAAAGGAAAGGATCTTCTTCAATCGTTAATTGATCGCTTGCTACTTTTTCGCCAAGCGAGTTTAGAAGAAATGAAGATTGGCGATATAAATTACCGCCAGAGATAGCTGAGATAAGAGATGAGATCAGTCCGGTCGCTATCGGCGCTTCAAAAATAACTGGCGCATGGCATGTCTGAATTTTTTTAGCGCCTAGTCGAGAGAGCGTTCGTGTGCCTGCTAATTTTCCTACCGATTCAACTGACTCTAAATCTTCAACATGTCTTGCTGACGAATACCAATAATCTCTTTGCATCATCGACTTTTCTTCTGCAATCACAGAGCAGCCAACCGAATGTCTCGATGTGGGATAGCCTCCCATAAAACCATGACTATTAGCATAAATAAAAATACCCTCGGAAGATGAAATGCTAGCCCCTTCAGAATTTGTAATTTTTTGACTTACACCAAGCGCTGAAGCCTCACATGTTTTCGCAAGGTCAATCATATGATCAATAGAGATGTCCCATGCATTATACAAATCAAGATCTTGCATGTTTGTCGCCATCAAATTTTTATCAGCTAAGTCAAAAAAAGGATCGGGCGCTGTATAGCGCGCAATATTAAAAGCAGCCTCTACGGTATCTTCAATACTTTGCATGGATAGATCAGATGAGCTTGAACTGCCCTTCCGCTGGCCATTATAAAGGGTGACAGAAAATCCTTTATCTCTATTGATTTCAAGTGTTTCAAGCTCACCTAAACGTACAGAAACATTTTTACCTGTACCATAACTTAGCTCAACTTCAGATGCGGTAGCACCTATACTCTTTGCATAATGCAATGTGTGGTCAGCAATTTTTTTTAATTGTTCTAAATCAAATTGATTTTTTTTCATGTCTCTATAGGTAGGAAAGTAAACCCTGTTATCATAACTTAGAAATAGTCACTCTATTAAGTCACTTACATTCATATGGCAAAAGATAAAGATTTCGAAAATAATACCGTCAGCAGGACGCAGCTTAAACTTGAAGCTGAAAAACTTCAATCACTTGGATTGAAATTATGTGATTTATCAGTATCCAAATTAAAGGCTTTGAATTTACCACCCGATTTATTCGAAGCAATTATAGCCATGCAAAAAATTACAAGTAATGGCGCCAAAAGGCGTCAGAGTCAATATATTGGCAAGCTCATGAGAAATTTTGATGCTACTGAATTAAATACGATTATGACTTTTTGGGATCAGCAAGAAATTAAAGAAAAACAACATTTTCACAATGTAGAATTGTGGCGGAAAAAATTAGTTGAAGATCCTGGAAGTGTTAATGATTTCTTAATTAAGTTTCCTACGGAAGAAAAATTAATTTTATTAAACACAATCAAAGAAGCAGTTGAAGAAAAGACTAAGGATAAAGCGCCTAAATATAGTCGAGAATTATTTAAGCTTATTAAAAAAATTATAGAGAAATAAAATTATCTACGGTTAAGTTCAGTAACTACAACCTTTTCCTCATTGTCTCTTGCATATTTAATTTTCACTTTATTGCCTTGCTGTTTGAATACTGATTTAGCGAACTCTTCAGGCGACTCAGTATTAACATCATTTAATACAAGTATCACATCGCCTTTTTGAATGCCTGATTTAAAAGCAGGTGAATCTTTAATCACTGCAATGACTTTCAAGCCCGCCTCTTCCTTCTTCTCTTTGGTGTCTGAGTTTTTCTTAATTAACTTAATGACATGCAATCCTAAGATTGGCTGAGGGAGCTTAGCCCAATAGGTTGCATAAAAATCAAACTTACTATTTTTATCTTGTAAGTCCGCTTCACTCACCTCAATCACACTATTTTTTTCACTCTTGCTGCCTTTTTTCATTTCAGCATGAATCTGTCTTAAGCGCTCTGATCGGGTCATTTCATTAATTTTACGATCGTAGACTAAAACCACATCTGCTTCGATCGATTGGGCATGTTTAAGCGCTTGGTTAGGTTCCGTAAAAGGTCCCTGAAATGCAGAGGTTCCCATAAGGTCATAGCCATCTTCTAACATTCTAATATTGTCTTTTTCTTTATTCATGCCAGCATAAATTTTTGTATCAGGCTTTTTTTGCAACGAATGAAGACTGTCATTACTTTGCGTAAGATAATTTACTTGAAATAGATTGGTCTCTTCAGCAAAAGCCAGAGAACTTAATAAATTGAGGATGACAAAAATAAGTTTAAATTGCATAGAATTCCCTTAAAGCGATAATGTTATGATCGAACTTTCACTAATTATGACCCATCATGAAAAATAAGTTCACTAAAATTGGACTCATTTCAATTAGCGATCGAGCTTCAAAAGGCGAATATGAGGATCAAGGCATTCCTCATCTGAAGGCTTGGCTTCAAAAAGCCCTCATTTCACCCTTCGAAACGATAGAAAAAATTATCCCTGATGAAAGACCAATCATTGAATCTTCTTTGATTCATTTTGTAGATATCGATTTGTGCGATCTTATTCTTACAACAGGCGGAACAGGTCCTGCTCTAAGAGACGTCACGCCTGAGGCCACCTTAGCAATTGCGGATCGTGAGATGCCGGGCTTTGGAGAGCAAATGCGTCAAATCAGCTTACATTTTGTCCCCACTGCCATTCTATCTAGGCAGGTTGCAGTTGTGCGTAAAAATACCCTTATTATTAATTTGCCTGGCCAACCTAAATCTATTGCCCAAACACTTGAGGGATTGAAAAATGACCAAGGGGAAGTGATAGTGCATGGCATTTTTGCGTCCGTGCCTTATTGTATTGATCTTTTAAATGGCTCTTTTATTGAAACACATCAAGATATCGTGAAGGCTTTTAGGCCTAAAACTAAATAATCATGTCCTCAGAGTTCGAAATTATTGATCAATACTTTAAGAAAAAAATGAAACAGACTTTGCTGGGTGTGGGTGATGATGCAGCAATTATTCATATCAAAAAAAATCGTGAAATAGTGATTTCTTCGGACATGCTTGTAGAAAATGTTCACTTTCTAAAAAATACAAATCCAGCTCACTTAGGCTGGAAATCTCTTGCAGTTAATTTATCTGATATTGCAGCGATGGGCGCCATACCTAAATGGGCGACTTTATCGATTTCGCTTCCTAAAATAAATCATGGCTGGCTGAAAGAATTCTCAAAAGGCTTTTTTAAATGTGCTGGTCAATTTGGTATTGATCTTATTGGTGGTGATACTACAAAAGGTCCTCTTACAATTTCAATCACGATCATGGGCGAAGTTAAAAAAAATAAAAGTCTATTAAGGTCTGGTGCAAAAATAAATGACGATATATGGGTGACCGGCCAATTAGGGATGGCCTCCATGGGTCTGGCTAGCCTCCAGGGGAAGTTAAAGCTTGCTCCTTCTTTGAAAGTGAAATGTATAAAAGCGCTTGAAACACCGTCACCTAAAGTTTTAATTGGCTCCCATTTATCTCGCTATGCGAATAGCTGTATTGATATTTCTGATGGCCTCATTCAAGACTTAAGCCATATCTTAAAAGCTTCAAAAGTTGGCGCCAGTCTTTTACTTAATGAAATCCCATGTGATCAATTTATTCATACATCAAAAAAATATCAATTTGCATTAAATGGTGGTGATGATTATGAATTGCTATTTACAGCACCGAAAAAGCATAGGCTCTCTATAGAAAAAATTGCAAAAAAAACGAACACAGCTATTAGCGTCATTGGTGTTATCACTCAGAACAAAACACTAAAAATCATGGATCAAAAAGGCAAATCCATATCATTTAACAAAAAAGGATTTGATCATTTTGCCTAATCTTAAATTTCTAATAAAGCATCCGTCATATTTTTTAGCTCTAGGTTTTGGTGCGGGACTTTCAAAAAGAGCGCCTGGCACGCTGGGAACACTTGTAGGAATTCCTATTTATTTATTAGTATCGTCGTATAGTTTTTCCATACAGATGATGATGGCCTTAGTGTTTACAATTTTAGGTGTCTTTATTTGTAATCAAACAGCACTTGCGCTTAAAGTTAAAGATCCAAGCGCTATTGTGTGGGATGAAATCTCCGCTTTCTTTTTAATGTTAATTATTGCGCAACCTCTTTTAAATGCTCTCAAAATTTTTGAGTTATTTGTGCTCTTTAGAATCTTTGATATTTGGAAGCCTTTTCCAATCAATTATCTAGATAAGCATGTGGGGGGCGGATTAGGTATCATGCTTGACGATTATGTTGCTGCATTTTTTGCACTACTTATTTATTTCTCAATTCAATGACGCAAACAATGATTCAAGATATCTGCTTTGAGCTTGGCAATGCGCTCACGAAAAAAAAATTTCGGATAGCGCTTGCTGAGTCATGCACCGGGGGGTTAGTTTGTCAGCACCTCACAAATATTCCTGGTAGCTCTTTCTGGTTCGACCGAGGATTCGTGACATATAGTAATGAATCAAAAATTGAATTACTTAAAGTCAGTCAAGATACGCTTTTAAAATTTGGTGCAGTCAGTAAAGAAGTTGCTTCCGAAATGGCATTAGGCGCTCTTAACGAGAGTCATGCTCAAATAGCTTTATCAATTACAGGTATTGCAGGTCCCTCAGGAGGGTCTATTGAGAAGCCTGTCGGTACTGTTTTCTTTGCTATCGCCCATCAAAATAAGATTATTTTTAATGCTTCAAAAGTCTTCCCTGGATCAAGGGAAAATATACGTGAATCTTCTTGTCTATTTGCACTAAATCAGGTCTTAGCGCTTACTTTAAACCCCCAAGTATGAAATAATTATTAGTGATAAAAACACTTTAATTAAAGGCAAATTTAGATGGATGACAATAAAAGTAAGGCACTCGCTGCCGCATTAGCGCAGATCGAAAAACAATTCGGAAAAGGCTCCGTCATGAGGATGGATGATTCCGATGTTATCCAGGACATTCAATCCGTTTCAACAGGTTCCTTAGGTCTTGATATTGCGCTCGGCATAGGTGGCCTTCCTCGAGGACGTGTAGTTGAAATATACGGCCCAGAATCCTCAGGAAAGACGTCTTTAACACTCTCCGTCATTGCACAAATGCAAAAGCTTGGTGGTGTGGCTGCCTTTATTGATGCTGAACATGCACTTGATCCTCAATATGCTGCCAAATTAGGTGTCGTGGTTCCGGACTTACTCATATCTCAACCAGATACAGGCGAACAAGCCCTTGAAATTGCAGACATGCTTGTCCGCAGCGGTTCAGTGGATATTGTCGTCATTGACTCTGTAGCAGCATTAACACCGCGTGCCGA
>Ga0114981_10001294_pt1 | contig 16367 bp, 13 predicted proteins | sample S_140806_MF_Meta_FD_87028 | JGI IMG/M metagenome (GOLD analysis project Ga0114981, IMG submission 87028) | Freshwater microbial communities from Lake Simoncouche, Canada to study carbon cycling - S_140806_MF_MetaG | ecosystem: Environmental > Aquatic > Freshwater > Lake | place: Lake...
CTCGCGGGCGCGGGCTGCCTCTTGGGCTTCACGCTCAAGCCGACGCTGCAGCAACTCCTCTTCTTGGCGGCGGATCAGTTCGGCTTGGCGACTGGCCTCCTGCTCGCGCCGGGCGAGTTCGGCCGTGTCGATCAGCGGCTGGGCCGGGGCTTCGTGCTCGGCCGGTGCGGCGGAGCCGTCCAGAGGTCCATCGGTGCCATCGTCTCGCCGCACAAAGGTGCGCTTTTTGCGCACTTCCACCTGGATGGTGCGGGCTTTTCCGGTCGAATCAGCCTGCTTGATCTCGCTGGTCGACTTTTTCACCAGCGTGATTTTTTTACGTTCGGCACTCGCCGTGCCGTGGCTGGCCTGCAGAAAGCCCAACAAGCGCTGCTTGTCTGCCTCGGTCAGGCTGTCTGAAGCAGCCAACTTGGCAACTCCCGCCGACTTCAGTTGCTCAAGCAGCGTCTCGGTGGATTTTTTGAGTTCGGTGGCAAACTCGGCGACGGTCGTACTGGACATTTCTTGTGTAACCTTTATTTCGGCTGGACGGGTCTCGCGGACCCATGCCAGCCATCACTGAAACTATGTATTCATGGCATCGGCTTCATGCTTGGGATGCGGCTTCGGCTGCGAACCAATGCTCGCGTGCCTTCATGATCAGGGTCCGAGCCTCATCGGCGGATTGACCCGTGATGTCGGTCAACTCGTCGATGGCGAGGTCGGCCAGATCATCGCGGGTGTGCACGCCGCCCACCGCCAGCTTGGCGATCAATTCAGGTGTCAGGCCCTCCAGGTCGCGCAGGTCCTGAGAGACCTCTTCCACGCTTTCCTCGCGGGCGATTTCCATCGTCAGCAGCGCATCCTTGGCGCGAGTCCGCAGCTCATTGACCGTGTCCTCGTCGAAGCTTTCGATTTCCAGCATTTCTTCGAGCGGCACGTAGGCCACCTGCTCGAGGCTGGTGAAGCCTTCGGCGATCAGCATGTCAGCAATCTCTTCGTCGACGTCGAGTTTCTCCATGAACAGCTTGCGTCCCGAGTCCATCTCGTTGGCTTGTTTCTGCGCGGATTCGGCCGCATCCAGGATGTTGATCTTCCAGCCGGTCAACTCTGAGGCCAGACGCACGTTCTGGCCGCCCCGACCGATCGCGATGGCCAGATTTTCCTCGTCCACCACCACATCCATGGCGTGGCGTTCTTCGTCCACCACGATGGACGACACATTGGCGGGCGCCAGGGCACCGATCACGAATTGCGCAGGATCGTCACTCCACAGCACAATGTCGACGCGCTCCCCGGCGAGTTCGTTGGTGACCCCATTGACACGGGTGCCACGCACGCCGACGCAGGTGCCTATCGGGTCTACACGCTTGTCGTGCGACACGACCGCGATCTTGGCGCGCGATCCGGCGTCGCGGGCGCAGGATTTGATCTCCAGCAGGCCCTGCTCGATTTCGGGCACTTCCTGCCGGAACAACTCGGTCATGAACTCAGGCGCCGAGCGGGACAGGATGATGGGCGCGCCACGCAGCGTCAAATCCACCTCCATGATCATGGCGCGAACCCTGTCACCGGTACGCAAGTTTTCTTTGGGGATCATTTCACCCCGGCGCAAGCGCCCTTCCACCCGGCCGCTTTCGACAATGATGTCGCCCTTGTCCATGCGCTTGACGGTGCCGACAAAGATCTTGTCGCCGCGGGACATGAAATCATTGAGCAGCATTTCCCGCTCAGCGTCCCGTATTTTCTGCAGGATCACCTGCTTGGCCGCCATCGCGCCAATCCGGCCGATGGGCACTGAGGGAACAGTCTCTTCGATGTACTCGTCAACCTCCACATCTGCAATCTGCTCCTTGGCTTCAAACAGCAGGATTTCCTGGTCGGGAAGTTGCAGGCCCGCCTCGTCGGGCACCACATGCCAGCGACGGAAGGTCTCGAAGATGCCGCTGTCGCGGTCGACCGACACCCGGATGTCGACGTCACCCGGGTACAGTTTTTTGGTGGCCTGCGCCATGGCCGCTTCAACAGCGCCGAAAACGACATCCCGCTCCACGTTTTTTTCACGTGAAATGGCATCCACCAGCATCAACATTTCGCGATTCATGCCCAAACTCTCCTGTGTCAACTCGATCCGATTTCGCCATTGGCTTCAGCGTCATCCGCTGCAAGGCCACGGCCCTTGAAACTCACAATGGGCGCCAAGCGCGCCTCTCGCAATTCATCCAGCGTGAAACCCAGTGCCTGCAAGGGCGCCGGCACACGCTTGCGGCTGACCTTTTGGCCCGGTTTGACCGCCGGCTCGTCCCGCCACACGACCTGCCAACCTGGCGCGCCTTCACCGGTCTGGCGCTCTAGCGTGCCGCGGAACTTCTTTCGGTTGGCGTTCACCTGCCCCTGTGCCGCAGCCCCCATGGGGGCCTTGAGCGTGATGTCGATCACGGTGCCGACAAACCGTTCAAAATCCTGCTCGTGTCGCAGTGGCCGGTCAATGCCAGGTGACGACACTTCGAGACGACGGTATTCGATGCCGTCAACCTCAAGTGCAAACTGCAGTTGCCGGTTCACCTTCTCGCAATCTTCAACCGTCACAAACCGGTCCCCTTCCACCATGGCTGGCACACCAGACCAGGGAAGATCAATCGTGATCCGCAGCAAACCGCCCGCAGAACGCTCAAGGTCCACCAAGTCATAGCTCAGGCCGGCTACGGTTTGTTCAACAATGTCCTTCAGGGTCACGTGTGGTCGGGGCTGCTCAACAAAAAAGACAGGCCAAAAAAAACGGGCGGTTGTTACCCGCCCGCTTGGCCGTGAATATTGGATTGTACTCTTAAAGTCTGGTCCAGGCCCTTGATTTGCAAGGTTTTATGCAGCGGCGAAGAGCAGTTGACGGGTATAGGCCTGGGCCGGATTTTGCAGCACGTCGGCGAGCGAGCCGGATTCGACCACCTGCCCGTCTTTCATGACCAGCACGTGGTGCGCCATGGCGCGGATGACATCGACATCGTGGGTGATCAGCAGGTAACTCAGGCCCCGCTCGCGCTGCAGGCGCTGCAACAGGCCCAACACCTGTTTCTGGATGGTGACATCCAGCGCGCTGGTGGGCTCGTCCAGCACCAATATGCCGGGACGGACAATCAATGCGCGTGCGATGGCCAGCCGCTGGCGCTGTCCGCCAGAGAACTCATGGGGGTAGCGCTGCAGAACGCCCTGATCATCGCCGGCCGCCGTCAACCCCACATCCTGCAGTGCCAGCAACACTTGCTCGCGCCGCTGTGCGGCAGACAAACCTGGCTCATGCACCAGCAGGCCCTCGCCCACGATCTCCTCGACCGTCAAGCGCGGGGACAGCGACGAAAAAGGATCCTGGAACACCACCTGAACCGTGCGCCGCATGCGCTGGTTCTGCGTCGCAGTGACGCCCCAGGCCAGTTCACCCACCCGCAAAGCCCCCCTGCTCGGCAGCAGGCCCAGGCTCGCCAGCGCCAGGGTTGACTTACCAGAGCCAGACTCGCCGATGACACCCAGGGTCCGGCCCGCCTGCACAGTGAAATCAGCACCCTTCAGTGCCACAAATTCGCCCTTGCCAAACCAGCCTGCCAACCCCGAGCGCCGCACAGCGTACCCCACCTGCAAGCCACTGGCCTGCATGACCACCGTCGGCTCGGCAGCGGTTGGCAATTCCGCCGGGTCACGCGTTGGCCGACTGTCGATCAGGCGCCGCGTGTAGGGGTGAACCGGCCGGGCAAAGACCTCATCGACCGGCCCCTGCTCCACGACGTGGCCGTTCTCCATCACCAGCACGCGGTCGGCGAAGCGCCGCACCAGGTTCAGGTCGTGGGTGATCAACAACACGGCCATGCCATTGCGGCGCTGGAAACCGGAGATCAGTTCAAGAATTTGGCCGCGCAGGCTGACATCGAGCGCGGTGGTGGGTTCGTCAGCCAGCAGCAGGCGGGGCTGGCAGGCGAGGGCCATGGCGATCATGGCGCGTTGCCGCTGGCCTCCACTGAGTTGATGGGGGTAGGCGCTGGCCCGGCGGGGCGCATCGTCAATCCCGGTTTCCGCTATCATTGTGATAGCTTTATCCCAAGACTGGGCGCGGCTTAAGCCCATTTTTAGTTGCAGAACCTCAGCGATCTGCTCACCCACGGTCAGCAGCGGGTTGAGGGCCGTCATGGGCTCCTGAAAGATCATGGCGATGTCTTGCCCGCGCAGGCCGCGCAGCGTCTGCTCCGGCATGGACAGCAGGTCCTGGCCGCCAAAGAGTGCCTGGCCGCTCACCACCGCGTTCTGAGCCAGACGCAACAAACTCAATGCGGTGACGGTCTTGCCAGAACCCGACTCACCGACCAGAGCCAGTTTTTCGCCGGGCTCGATCGAAAAACCAATGCCATGCACCGCCTCGCGGCCCGCAAAGGCCACGCGCAAATCCGATACCGTCACCAACGGCTCGCTCATGACTCGGCCTTGCGCGGGTCGAGCGCGTCACGCAGTGCATCGCCCATGAAGGTCAGTAGCAGCAGTGTCAGCACCAGCACGGCAAAGGTGGACAGCGAAATCCACCAGGCGTCGATGTTGTTTTTGCCCTGCGACAGCAGCTCGCCCAAAGAGGGGGTGCCAGGTGGCACGCCCAAGCCCAGAAAATCGAGCGATGTCAGCGCCAGAATCGCACCGCTCATGCGAAACGGCAAAAAGGTCACCACGGGTGTCAGGCTGTTGGGCAGGACATGGCGCTTGATGATCTGCCAGTTGCCGACCCCCAGCGCACGGGCGGCGCGCACGTAGTCCAGCTGCCGGTTGCGCAGAAATTCGGCGCGCACGTAGTCCGACAAACCCATCCAGCCGAACAGGCTGAGCAACACCAGCAACAGCGCCACACTGGGTGCGAACACGGCGCTGAAAATGATCAGCAGGTACAGCTCGGGCATGGAGCCCCAAATCTCAATGAAGCGCTGGAAGGCCAGGTCGGTCTTGCCACCGAAAAACCCCTGAATGGCGCCGGTCAGCACACCCAGCACCACCCCGGTCACCGTCAGTGCCAGCGCAAACAGGACGCTGACGCGAAAACCGTAAATCAGCTGCGCCAGCAGGTCTCGACCCCGGTCGTCCGTACCCAACCAGTTGTCCCGGCTGGGCGCTGAGGGGTTGGGCGCCTTGGCAAAGTAGTTCAGGGTCTTGGGGCCATAGGGGTTGGGCGCATAGATGGCCCAGTTGCCGGGCTCGGCCAGTCGCTGCCGAATGAAAGGGTCCAGGTAATCGGTGGGTGTCTGGAAATCGCCGCCAAACACCGTCTCCGGGTAGTTCTGCAGCACTGGCACGTACAGGCTGCCCTGGTAGCGCACCAGCAAGGGCCGGTCGTTAGAAATCAGTTCGGCTGCCAGGCTCAGCAGCACCATGGCGACGAAGGCCATCAGGCTCCAGTAACCCAGCCGGTTACGCCGGAAGCGGGCCCAGGCTCGCCGGGTGGGCGAGTTGCCAGCCGGCAGTGGCTTAGGGGCAAGGGTATCAGTCGAACTTGACACGGGGGTCCACCCAGACGTAACACAGGTCGGAGATCAGCTTGGTGGCCAGGCCAATCAGCGTGAAGAAATACAGGGTGCCCAGCACCACCGGGTAATCGCGCCGGATCACGCTCTCGTAACTGAGCAGGCCCAGGCCGTCCAGCGAAAACAGAGTTTCGATCAGCAGCGAGCCGGTGAAAAACGCCCCGATGAAGGCCGCCGGAAAGCCGGTCACGATCGGGATCAGGGCGTTGCGAAACACGTGCTTCCACAGCACCTGCCGCTCGTCCAGGCCTTTGGCACGGGCCGTCACCACGTATTGCTTGCGGATTTCTTCCAAAAAGGCGTTCTTGGTCAGCATGGCCGTCACGGCGAAGCTGCCCAGCACCATGGCCGTGACCGGCAGCACGATGTGCCACAGGTAGTCCACGACGCGGGCGGGCCAGCTCAACTCCTCCCAGTTGCCGGAGGTCAGTCCCCGCAGGGGAAACCACTGCAATTGCCCGCCAAACACCACCAGCAAGGCCACGCCCAGCACGAAGCCCGGAATCGCGTAGCCCAACAGCACCAGGACGGTGGTGATGAGGTCGAATCGCGAGCCCGCCCGCACCGCCTTGGCCACACCCAAGGGCACTGCGATCAGGTAGCTGATGAAGAAGGTCCACAGCCCAAGGCTGATCGACACCGGCAGCTTCTCGCGGATCAACTGAGCCACGTCCTTGTTCTGAAAAAAGCTCCGGCCGAGGTCAAAGCGCGCAAACTGGCCCAGCATCTGGATGAAGCGCTCGTGCGCGGGTTTGTCAAAGCCATACAGGGCCTTGATTTGCGCCAGTCGCTTAGGGTCTACCCCCTGCGCGCCCCGGTAGCCGGAGCCTGCCCCCTCGGCACCGGGACCAGCGCCGGCCCGAGCCTCGGCCATGTACTGCTCGACCGGTCCGCCGGGGACGAACTGGATCACGACAAAGGTCAGCAGCAAGACGCCAAGCAGGGTCGGCACCATCAGCAACAGGCGTTTGAGGATGTAGCTCAGCATGGCTAGCGCGCCCACCAGGTGTCAATGGCCCAGCCCTCGCCCGTTGCATAGGGCGGCATCGTGGCCGGCCGCTGCAGGCGCCAGCTGTTGTAGGCCATGCGGTGGGTGCCAGCCGCCCACTGCGGAATGAGCAGATGGCTGTGGCTGATGACGCGTTCCAACGCCCGGCAGGCCGGCAGCAGCGCCTCTCGCGATTTGGCAGCTGTCATTTTGTTGATCAGGTCGTCCACCGCCGCGCTCTTGATGCCCGACAGGTTGCCCGAGTCCTCCATGTCGGCAGCCTTGGCGCCAAACAGGTCAGCGTATTCCTGACCCGGGTTGTGCGTGCCGCCGTAGGCCAGTGAGGTGATGTCAAACTCAAATTTTTGCAGGCGCTGCTGGTACAAGGCAAAGTCGACCGGCCGGAAATTGAGCTGGATGCCGAGTTTTTCCAGGTTTCTGGCCCAGGGTGTGACCACGCGCGCCCCGCCCTCGTTGCTGTCGAGGTACTCGATGCGGAACACCTCGCCTTGGGCATTACGCAACTGGCCGTCGCTAACCTCCCAGCCGGCTGCTTTGAGCAGCGCCTGCGCCTGGCGCAGGTTGCCGCGCAGCGACGAGGTGCCGTCGGTGCGTGGCGGCTGGGTCATCGGGCCGAAGCTGGCTGCAGGTATCTCGGCACGCCAGGGAGTCAACAGGGCCAGTTCCTGCGCGTCGGGCTCGCCGCTGGCCTGGCAGTCGGTGTTGCCGAACAGGCCGTTGACCCGCTGGTAGGCGTTGTAAAACATCTGCCGGTTCATCCACTCGTAGTCCAGTGCCAAACCCAGCGCCTGCCGCACCCGCACGTCCTTGAAGCGATCGCGCCGGGTGTTGAGCACGTAGCTCTGAAAACCCGAGGGCAGACGGTGCTTGAACTCGGCCTTGACGAGTTCGCCACTGTCAAAGCGCCGACCGTTGACGCGGCGCGCCCAGTCGCCGGCAGAAAAGAAGCGCATCAGGTCGAACTCACCCGCTTTGAGGGCTTCAAGCCGGGCCGTGTTGTCGCGGTAAATCTTGACCGTGATCCGCTCAAAATTGTTGCTGCCGCGTTTCACGTTGAGGTCTCGGGCCCAATAGGCGGTGTCACGGACGTAGGTGATGTCCTTGCCGAAGCGCACTGGGCCGATCCGGTAAGGGCCGCTGCCGATGGGCACATCGGTCACCACCTGATCAAACGATTTGGCCCGGCCGTTCTCGACCCCCCACTGCCGGCTGAACACCGGCAGGCCGCCCACGCGCAACGGCAGTTCGCGGTTGGGCTTGCGAAAACGGTAGCGCACGGTGCGCTCGTCCACCACATCGGCCCCGGCCACATCCTCCAGCAGGGTCTTGTAGGATGGCGAGGTGTGGGGCCCCATCAGCGTGTCAAAGCTGTGTTTGACATCGGCCGCCAGCACCGGGTCGCCATTGTGGAACCGGGCCTCGGGCCGCAGGCGGAAGGTGGCGCTCAACCCGTCCGCCGCGACCGCGACATCGCTGGCCAACAGGCCGTAACCCGAAGCGGTCTCATCCAGCGAGCCCGCCAGCAATGAGTCAAACATCAGGTCGGACAGATAGGCTGGTGCGGAGCCCTTGATGGTGAACGGGTTGTATTTGTCAAAGGTTGAGACGCGCAGGTTGCTGACCAGGCGCAGCTCGCCGCCTTTGGGGGCCTGCGGGTTGACGTAAGCAAAGTGCTGAAAATCGGCCGGGTACTTCAGGTCGCCCCACAGGGCGTAACCATGCGATGCCCAAACCGGACAGCACATCACCGACAAAGCAAAAACCAGCAAACGCCGCATGCGACAATTCTCCACCAAATACGGGCTGACATCTTGAGGACATCATGGGTTTTCTGACTGGAAAAAAGCTGCTCATCACGGGCGTGCTGTCGAACCGCTCTATCGCCTACGGCATTGCCCGTGCCTGCCATGCCCAAGGCGCAGAACTGGCCTTCAGCTATGTTGGCGAACGTTTCAAGGACCGCATCACCGAGTTCGCGGCGGATTTTGACTCCAAGTTGATCTTTGACTGCGACGTGGCCGACGACGCCCAGATTGAGCGTCTGTTCAATGACTTGTCCGCGCACTGGCCCAGCTTTGACGGCTTTGTGCACAGCATCGGCTATGCGCCCCGCGAGGCCATCGCCGGTAACTTTCTGGACGGTCTGACGCGCGAAAATTTCCGCATTGCACACGACATCAGCGCTTACAGCTTCCCGGCCATGGCCAAGGCTGCCCTGCCCTACCTCACCCCCCAGGCCTCGCTGCTGACCCTGACCTACCTGGGCGGGGTGCGGGTGGTGCCCAGTTACAACACCATGGGCCTGGCCAAGGCATCGCTCGAATCCTCGGTGCGCTACCTGGCCGAAGCCATTGGTTCGCGCGGCATCCGAGTCAATGGCCTGAGTGCCGGCGCCATCAAAACCCTGGCGGCGAGCGGCATCAAGGACTTTGGCCGGCTGTTGGCGATCTCGGCCAACGCCTCGCCACTGCGTCGCAACGTGACCATCGACGAGGTGGGCAATGTGGCTGCTTTTTTGCTGAGCGACCTTGCCTCGGGCATGACCGGGCAGATCTCGTACGTGGATTGTGGCGTGAGCCAGACCGCTGTGGCGGTGGTGGAGACGCCTGCGGCTTGAGGCTAAATCGGGCTCCAGGCCATGCCAGGCGGTCTTTTGTTGCTACTTAAAGTAGAGCAAATCCGGTTCAGGCGGCCACGCAGTCCGCAAAGTAAAGGGTTTTGCCGTCGGCGCCCTTCTCCTCCACCAAGCCGTGGATATCAGTCTCAAAGCCAGGACACTGGGCATTGAACTCGCGTGAGAACTTCAGGTAATCCACGATCTTGCGGTTGAACACTTCGCCGGGAATCAGCAGCGGAATGCCGGGCGGGTAAGGCGTCACCAAGCCGACCGTGACCCGACCTTCCAGGGCATCAATCTCAACCCGCTCGGTTTTGCGCAATGCGATGTGGGCGTAGGCATCGCTGGGTTTCATGGCCGGTGTCAGGTCGCTCAAGTACATCTCAGTCGTCAGGCGCGCGATGTCGTACTTGGCGTAGAGCTCGTGGATGTGTTGGCACAGGTCGCGCAGCCCCATGCGCTCATAGCGCGGGTGTTTCTGGCAGAACTCGGGCAGGATACGCCACATCGGCTGGTTCTTGGCGTAGTCGTCCTTGAACTGCTGCAGGGCCGTCAACATGCTGTTCCACCGGCCCTTGGTGATGCCGATGGTGAACATGATGAAAAAGCTGTAGAGCCCGGTTTTTTCCACCACCACGCCGTGCTCGGCCAGGAACTTGGTCACGATGCTGGCCGGGATGCCGGTCTTGGCAAACTTACCGTTCAGGTCCATGCCGGGCGTGACGATGGTCGACTTGATCGGGTCCAGCATGTTGAAGCCAGCGGCCATCTTGCCAAAGCCGTGCCAGTTCACGCCGGCTTTGGCATTGCGTGATTCGCCTTTGATGACCCAGTTGTCGGAGCGGCCAATGCCCTCTTCGACCAGCTTGTCCGGGCCCCAGACCTTGAACCACCAGTCGTCGCCGTATTCCTCGTCCACCTTGCGCATGGCGCGACGGAAATCCAGCGCCTCGGCAATACTCTCCTCCACCAAGGCCGTGCCGCCGGGCGGCTCCATCATGGCGGCGGCCACGTCGCAGCTGGCGATGATGCTGTACTGAGGCGAGGTGCTGGTGTGCATCAGGTAAGCCTCATTGAACAGGTGCTTGTCCAGTTTGACGGTTTGCGAGTCCTGCACCAGCACATGGCTGGCCTGGCTGATGCCAGCCAGCAGCTTGTGAATGGACTGGGTGGCATAGACCATGGCCTGCTTGGGACGAGGCCGGTTCTTACCCATGGCGTGGTAGGTGCCGTAGAACGGGTGAAAGGCTGCGTGGGGCAACCAAGCCTCGTCAAAGTGGATGTTGTCCACGTAACCGTCGAGCATGTGCTTCACGGTTTCGGTGTTGTACAGCACGCCGTCATAAGTGGATTGGGTCAGTGTCAGCACCCGAGGCCTGATGGTGTTGGCGTCGACGCCTGCCAGGTGCTCGCGCACCAGTGGATTGGTCCGGATTTTTTCCCGGATGGCTGCGGGCTCAAACTCACTCTTGGGGATGGGGCCAATGATGCCGAAGTGGTTACGCGTGGGCTTGAGAAAGACAGGAATCGCGCCGGTCATGATGATGGCGTGCAGGATGGACTTGTGGCAGTTGCGATCCACCACCACCACGTCATTGGGTGCCACCGTGTGGTGCCAGACCATCTTGTTGCTGGTGCTGGTGCCGTTGGTCACAAAAAAGCAGTGGTCGGCATTGAAAATGCGGGCGGCGTTTCGCTCCGAGGCCGCCACCGGCCCGGTGTGGTCGAGCAGCTGGCCGAGCTCCTCCACCGCGTTGCAGACGTCTGCACGCAGCATGTTCTCCCCAAAAAATTGGTGGAACATCTGCCCAACCGGGCTTTTGAGGAAGGCAACGCCACCCGAGTGGCCCGGGCAATGCCAGGAGTAGGAGCCATCCTCGGCGTAGTCGAGCAAGGCCTTGAAGAAGGGTGGTTGCACGCTCTCCAGATAGCTTTTGGCCTCGCGAATGATGTGGCGCGAGACAAACTCCGGCGTGTCCTCGAACATGTGGATGAAGCCGTGCAACTCGCGCAAGATATCGTTGGGGATATGGCGCGAGGTCTTGGTTTCACCATAGACGTAAATCGGTACGTCCAGGTTCTTGCGACGGACCTCTTCAATGAAGTGGCGCAGATTCAGCACTGCCGGATCCAGGTCGGGGCCTGGCGTGAACTCCTCGTCGTCAATCGACAGGATGAAGGTGCTGGCCCGACTCTGCTGTTGTGCAAACTGGCTCAGGTCGCCATAGCTGGTCACGCCCAACACCTCGAAACCCTCGGCCTCAATCGCCTGGGCCAGCGCACGAATGCCCAGGCCAGAGGTGTTCTCGGACCGGAAATCCTCGTCGATGATCACAATCGGAAAGCGAAACTTCATGGGTCACTCCAGCGGCGGAAAAAAAACAGCAATGAGGCGCGAAGTGTAAGGACATATCGTGACCCTTCCCTCGCATCAGCGTCCTTTTGCAGCAGAATGTCGCACTGGACCGACATTGGAGGACCAATATGGCGCAATCAACGATCTGGTGGGTACTGGCGGGCGGTTTGATCGCCGTGGAATTGCTCTCGGGCACCTTTTATCTGCTCATGCTGGCCATCGGCATGGCCGCAGCGGCCGTTGCCGCCCAACTTGGCGCCGACACCAGGGTGCAAATGTTGGTGGCTGCCCTGGTGGGTGGCGGCGCCGTGATCGCATGGCGCGCCTTCAAACAAAGCAAAACGAACGAGCCCGTGGCGCAAGCCAGTCGGGACGTCAATTTGGACATTGGTGAATTGGTGCAGGTCGAAGCCTGGACGGCCGAGAGTACGGCCATCGTCAAGTACCGGGGTGCCAATTGGCAAGTGGCTCTGGCGCCTGGGCAAACAGCACGGCCAGGGGGACACACCGTGATCGAGGTCACCGGCAGCCGGCTGATCGTCAAACCCGTCTGAACCGCTCGGACAATATTTTTTAATAAGGGCCTCACCATGGAAGTCGCACTCATCCTGCTCGTCATCGCCGTCATCTTCGTGACCCAATCGGTCAAGGTGGTGCCACAACAGCACGCCTGGGTGGTGGAGCGCTTGGGCAAGTACACCGGTACCCTGACGCCGGGGCTGAATTTCCTGATGCCCTTTGTGGACAAGGTGGCCTACAAGCATGTGCTCAAAGAGATTCCACTGGACATTCCCAGCCAGGTCTGCATCACGCGCGACAACACCCAGTTGCAGGTGGACGGCATCCTGTACTTCCAGGTGACAGACGCGATGCGCGCCAGCTATGGTTCGAGCAACTACATCATGGCGATCTCGCAGCTGGCTCAGACCTCGCTGCGTTCGGTGATTGGCAAGCTCGAACTGGACAAAACCTTTGAAGAGCGCGACATCATCAACGCCCAGGTGGTGCAGGCCATTGACGAGGCTGCCCTGAACTGGGGCGTGAAGGTGCTGCGCTACGAGATCAAGGACCTGACGCCGCCCAAGGAAATCCTGCACGCCATGCAGCAGCAGATCACCGCCGAGCGTGAGAAGCGAGCCCTGATTGCTGCCTCGGAAGGACGCCGCCAGGAGCAGATCAACATCGCCACCGGTGAGCGCGAAGCTTTCATCGCCCGCTCCGAGGGTGAAAAACAGGCCGTGATCAACAAGGCGCAGGGCGACGCCGAATCCATTCTGGCCGTGGCCGAGGCCACGGCGCGCGCCATCGAGCGCATTGCCCTGGCGATCCAGCAGCCTGGCGGCGCAGATGCGGTGCAACTCAAGGTGGCGGAAAAAGCGGTCGAGGCCTATTCGCGTGTGGCAGCAGATGCCACCACCACCTTGGTGGTGCCGAGCAACATGGGCGAGGTGTCCACCCTGATTGCCTCGGCCATGGCCATGGTGCGCTCGCAGAAGACCTGATCAGGACAGCGGCGTAAACCGGGCGCGGTGCCCGGCAAGCCATGCAGGGACCATGGCTTTGGGCATCGGTCTGCCATACAGGTAACCTTGAGCGTAGGTGCAGCCCATGGCCTGGAGTTGATCGGCGACAGCCTGCTCCTCGATGCCCTCGGCCACGGTGCTCATACCCAACTCACGCGCAAGCTCCAGCGCCGAGCGCACAATGTGAAAACTACGCTCGGATGTTTGCAGCTGCTGAACAAAAGTTTTGTCGACCTTGATGCAGGAAAAAGGCAGGGCCCGCAGGTAATCCAGCCCGGCATAGCCCGTGCCGAAATCATCCAATGCGATCCCGATACCTTCTTGGCGCAAGCGTGCCAGGGTGCCCGAGACCACATCCAGACTGCGGATAACGATGGTCTCGGTCAGCTCTACCCGCAGCTCCCGGGGCGGAATGCCATGACGCTGCAGGCTGTTTTGGATGGTCTCGACAATGTTTTCGCCGCTGAGTTCCGGCGCGGACAGGTTGATGCTGATCTGGCCAGATTCGCCGTCAGGCCACAACGTGCGCAGGTCCAGCCAGTCCAACAGGGCGCGCTCGATCACCCATAAACCGGTGCGGTGGATCAGCCCAGTTTTTTCGGCCAGCGGTATGAATTCCATGGGGCTGATCAGCCCGAGTTTGGGATGGTGCCAGCGCAACAGGGCCTCAAAACCCGTCAACGCACCGTCACCGAAGGCCACCAGGGGCTGGTAGTACAACTCCAACTGGTCAGCCTCCAGTGCATGCGATAAATCCCTCGCCAGCGATAGCGTTCGCACCGCAGCCGCCTGCAGGTCACGGTCCTGCGCCAGCGCGTACATGGCATCGCCAAGGGGCGCCGCCTGGGGGTAGGAACCGGGGTTTAGCCCAAAGGAATGGCGAAAACGCGACAACAGCAAGCGCAGCAAGTGCTGGATCACCGGGTCTGCCCGTATCAGCAACTGCTCGACATGGTCTCTCTCGATCCGCACCAACCTGGTCGGCACCAGTGCCCGAACCGTGGCGGTGCGAGGTTGGTGGTCCAGCAGGGCGACCTCGCCAAACATGGCGCCCTCGGACAGGACAGCCACAAGCCTCTGGTCTGTTCCCTCACCGCGCAGCACCTCAACACAGCCTTCTTCAATGACATAGGCGCAGTCGCCCGGATCACCCAAGCGGCAAACCGTGTCTTGTGTTGAGAAGTGCTCTCTGGTCAATCCGTCCATGGCTGACGCTGTGCCGTTGTTGTTTGCCCCGCCAATTCAATGGGCCTTGGGCATGACGCGACTCAAGACTTGGCGGAGCAGGCGGGATTCGAACCCGCGGTGGGTTTAACCCCACGCACGCTTTCCAGGCGTGTGACTTAAACCGCTCATCCACCGCTCCGTTGGCGTTAGTTTACCCGAGCAAGGGCAGCCAGCGACCCGGTGGCGGTGTCCGGGCGAAAAAAAGCCACCCGAAGGTGGCTTTTTTGGGTCGACTCTGAATCAGTTCAGCGCGATCTTTTTGTCACCCTTGTAGGTGTAGAGCGTCATGGCAGGGTTCTTCAACTCGCCATTGGACTCAAACATCACATTGGTGGTGATGCCCTTGTAGTTGGTGTCAGCCAGCTTGGCGGTATAGACCTTAGGGTCTGCGCTGCCAGCACGCTTCATGGCATCCACAAGCACGTGCACGGCGTCATAGACGTAGGGGCTGTAAACCTGGAACTGGCCCGGGTACTTGGCGTCGTAACGCTTTTTCCAGGCTGCGCCGCCAGGCATCTTCTCAAGCGAGGCGCCGCCTTCGGCACAGATCACGTTGTCGAGCGTCTTGGCACCGGCGGACTGCTTGATCAGGTCCATGGTGCAAATGCCGTCACCGCCAAAGTACTTGACATTGGTCAGGCCGAGTTGCTCCATCTGGCGCAGCATCGGGCCGGCTTGGGGGTCCATGCCGCCGAAGAACACGCCATCGGGGTTCTTGGCCTTGATGGCGGTCAGGATGGACATGAAGTCCACCGACTTGTCTGTGGTGAACTGCTCATCCACGATGGTGATGCCCTTGGTGGCAGCGGTGCGTTTGAACACCTCCGCTACACCCTGGCCGTAAGCGGTGCGGTCATCAATCACGGCGATGCGCTTGAGCTTGAGCGCGTCAGCAGCGTAGAACGCCAGGCCTGCGCCCAGGGCGTTGTCATTGGCCAGCAGACGCCAGGTGGTCTTGTAGCCGGGCTTGGTCAAGTTGGGGTTGGTCGCCGATGGGGTGATGTGCGGGATGCCGCAATCGTTGTAAATTTTGGAGGCGGGGATGGTGGTGCCCGAGTTGAGGTGACCGGCCACGCCAGCGACCTTGGCATCGCACAGTTTTTGTGCCACGGCTGCACCTTGTTTGGGATCAGCAGCGTCGTCTTCGGCGACGAGTTCGAACTTGACCTTCTTGCCGCCGATCGTCACGCCAGCGGCGTTCAGGTCTTCAATGGCCATGCGGGCGCCGTTTTCATTGTCTTTGCCGTAAGCGGCCTGTGCGCCCGAGATGGGTGCGACGTGACCGATCTTGACGACCATGTCTTGCGCCAGCGCGACGCCTGCTGCGGCTGCGATGGCTGCAGCGACAGTGATTTTCAATTTCATTTGCATAGTCAACTCCATGAGTAATAAAAAATTTGTGAGTACCTTTACTCGACACCCCTGACGATACCGCAATTTTCAGACCACCCCAATAGGGAAGTTCCCTCCCCCGCTTCCCTCCTGGGACATTCACTGACCTCATTCGGCCCGCCATCAAAATTCAGACACCGGCCTTTGGCGCCAGGTCGTGCCGGGTCATGGCGTAGCCCCGGTCAGCGTAATGGCGCCAGCGGCCACGTGCTTGTTGACGGTCTGCGTCATCGAGACCCACTACCTCGATCACGCGTTCAAAGCGCTCAAACCCTGGCGCCACGGCGATTCCGAGATTGACCAGCACCTGATGGTGGGGCGCCGTGTCGGTCTCGCTGGTGAGCACCACCGGGGAGGCAGCCAGCATGTCCGGCTCAGATGGCGCCCGACAATGCGGCACGAAGTCAGTCGGGGAGAAGGTCCATAGCTCGGCATCGAGCCGGTCAAGCGCCTCGGGCGGCCCCGTCACGACCAGACGGGCGCCGCTGGCCACCGCTTTGCGCAGTAGCCGGCAGGTATAGGCCAGCCGGTCAGGCGCATTGAAATGGAAGGCAATCTCGGTCACTTGGCCGCAGCGGTGCTGAGCAGGTAGGCCAGCAGTAGCGCCACCGGCCGGCCGGTGGCGCCCTTGGCAGTGCCGCCTTTCCAGGCGGTGCCCGCGATGTCCAGGTGCGCCCAGGGAAATTTGTCGGCAAACCGTTGCAAAAATTTGGCGGCC
>Ga0114981_10001295_pt1 | contig 16362 bp, 10 predicted proteins | sample S_140806_MF_Meta_FD_87028 | JGI IMG/M metagenome (GOLD analysis project Ga0114981, IMG submission 87028) | Freshwater microbial communities from Lake Simoncouche, Canada to study carbon cycling - S_140806_MF_MetaG | ecosystem: Environmental > Aquatic > Freshwater > Lake | place: Lake...
CCGCCATCACGCGCGGCACGTCAACGCGCTCGCCGAGCAGGCGCAGGCGGCCGCGCAGGGGACCGCGTGCGGCTTCAAGGCAGCGCTCATGCGTCTTGGTTCCATGCCCCGCGCAGACGAACACCAGCCGCGGATCCTGTGCCGCAGCCATCTCCGCCGCGCGGAAGAAGAGCCCGTGGTCCTTGCTCGGATGCACGCGCGCGATGATGCCCGCAGCGACGGCGTCGTCGGCAAGCCCGAGTTCCGCTCGCATTTCCGCGCGCGCCACGAGATCGGGCTTGAAGCTCTCGACCTCGAAGCCGTTGGGGATCACCAGGCTCTTGCGGTTCACGTAGCCGATGCGCGCGTGCTGGTCGCGGCTCACGCGCGAGTTGTTGACCATCGCGTCGGCGTGCGGCGCGAGCACGCGACCCGAGCGGATCACGGCCTGCGTGAGGTAGCGCTCCTTCGAGATGTCGTAGAGCGACTGGCGGATGTTCCACACCACGCCCGTCTTGCGCGGCAGCCACGGCCTCGCGAGGCTTGCCGCGACATTCGAGTGGTACATCCACGACTGCACGAGATCAGGCCGGCATGCGCGCAGGATCGTCACGAGACGCCGCAGTGCGCGCGGGCTCACCTCGCCGCGCCGGAGGTCGAGGCTCGCGACCTCGATGCCCATCTCGCGCACGACCTCGATCAGCGCGCCGTCGTTCACCAGCGTCACCACCGTCGGCTCGAACTCCGAGCGATCCATCGCACGCAGCAGCTTGAGCAGCATCTGCTCGGCGCCCCCGACGGAAAGCGTGGTGATGAAGTGAACGACGCGCAACGGATCCGGCCTCTTCGGTGCGCGGCAGCCACGGCCGCGCCAGGAATTCGGGGCGCAGTCTACGCGCCTCGCCGCCGCTCGCGAAGCCAAAGCTCGAGGATCAGCATCGGCCACAGCCGATAGATCGAGAATTGTGCGGGATCGCGCTGTTCTTGGACAAAACGCGTGAGCGCATCGCCATCGAGATGGTCGCGCAGTGCAGCATCGTTCCCCAAGGAGTCGTCCGCGATCTTGAGAAGCGCGGCCTGCGACCAGCATTTCGCAGGCAATCCAAAGCCCATCTTGCGCCGCTCCATCCACTCGCGCGGGAGGTACTCCATCGCGAGATCCTTCAGGATCTGCTTGGTTCCTTGCGGTGGCTGCCAGAGCAGCGCGTCAGGCAGCGTGGCCGCGAACTGCGCGAGCTCGCGGTCGAGCAGCGGGCAGCGCACCTCGAGCGACGCCTGCATGCCCATGCGGTCGACCTTGGGCAGCACCGCGCCGGGCATGTAGGTGCGCGCGTCGAGCGCACGCATGCGCTGCAGCGGCGTGCGTGCGCCGTCGGAAAGCAGCCTCTGCCAGCGCTTGAACTGCGCCGCCGCGTTCGGCGGCACTGTTCCACCCATCAGTTCCTTCACGCGCTCGGGCTGGAACATCAGCCACCGCGGCGACAGGTAGCGGTCCGCGACCGTCGATGCGCGCTGTCCGCGCAGCCGCATCTTCATGCGGTCGATGAAGCCGCGCGCATCCATCGCGCCTTCGTTGAGCGTGTCGCGGTAGCGGCCGTATCCGCCAAAGAGCTCGTCTCCGCCGTCGCCCGACAGCGCGACCGTCACATGCTCTCGCGTAAAGCGAGAAAGCAACAGCGTCGGCAGGCACGACGAGTCGCCGTTCGGCTCGTCGAGCCGCGCCGCGATCTCGGGCAGCATCGTCATCGCGTCGGGCGAGAGCACATCGTCGCGGTGGTTCGTGCCGAGCAAGCGCGCGGTCTCGCGCGCGAACAGATGCTCCGTCGCATCGGGGTCGTCGAATCCGATCGAGAAGGTGTCGACCTTGCGGCCGAAGTCCTTCGCCATCACCGCGACCACCAGCGAGCTGTCGACGCCGCCCGAGAGGAACGCGCCGAGCGGCACATCGCTCTCGAGGCGTTTTTCCACGGCATTCCGCACCAGCCGGCGCAGCTCGTCCTTCGCCTCCGCGGGCGTCAGGCGCGTCTCGCGGTCGCGCCGCGGCTCGAAATCGAAATGCCGCCGCGTCTCCCACTGCGCATCGTCGAAGTTGATCGACATCGCGTCGCCGGGATTGAGCTTGCACATCCCGTCGTAGATCGCGAGTTCGGTCGGGATGTATTGCACGAGCAGATACGCCGCGAGCGCCGCACGCGACACCGTGCGGTCGAGGAACGGCAACTGCTCCAGCGCGCGCATCTCGCTGGCGAACGCGAAGAAACCGTCGCCTTCCGCGATGTACAGCGGCTTCTTGCCGAACGGATCGCGTGCGAGCACGAGTCGCCTTTCGCGCGCGTTCCACGCGGCGAACGCGAACATGCCGTCGAGCTTCTCGACTTGCGCGAGGTCGGTGTCCTCGAACATGTGCGCGAGCACCTCGGTGTCGCTGTTCGAGCGGAACGCGTGGCCCTTGCCCTCGAGCTCCTTGCGCAGCGCGCGGTGGTTGTAGATCTCGCCGTTGAAGACGACCTGTACCGAGCCGTCCTCGTTCGCCATCGGCTGCCGGCCCTCGGGGCGCAGGTCGATGATCGAGAGCCGCCGGTGCGCGAGCGCGACGCGCCCGTCCTCCGACACCCAGGTCGCGCCGTCATCGGGTCCGCGATGCGTCATCGAGTCGCGCATCGCCGTCGCGAGGCGTTCGATCTCCTCGCGGCCGATGCCGCGCCCCGTGTCGATGATGCCTGCGATTCCGCACATGATTCTTGCGAGTGGACGAGCGAGAATAGCAGGAACCTTCCCGTGCCATTGCCGCGCGTCGACGCGAAAAATTGCGTAATCTCCGCGCATGTCCGCGACCACGGGAACGCACGAGCCCATCACCGACGAGCACGCGAAGGGGAGTCCGAAAGGCACGGATGAATCCTTGCGCTTCGGCTTCGGCCGCAACTGGTCGGACTTCATCGAGCAGCACTTCTCCGATGCGCGCGTCGAGTCGAGTCGCGAGCATCTCCTGCGCGCGCTCCGCCTGGAGACGCTCGCGGGACTGAGCTTCCTGGACATCGGCTGCGGCAGCGGACTGCACTCGCTCGCCGCGTTGCGCGCCGGCGCGCGTGCCGTCGTCGGCTTCGACTTCGACCGCGACTCGGTCGCCACCAGCATCAAGGTCCGCGACATGACCGTCGGCGCCTCCGCGCCTTGGACCGTCGAGCAGGGATCCGTACTCGACGACGCGCGCATGCGCCAGCTCGCCAAGGCGGACATCGTCTACTCGTGGGGCGTCCTCCACCACACGGGTGAGATGTGGAAAGCCATGGAAAACGCGGTCATTCCGCGCAAACCCGACAGCGTCGTCTACATCGCGCTCTACTCGAGCGACCAGTACGTCGATCCGCCGGCAGACCATTGGGTGCGCATCAAGCGCGACTACAACCAGCGCGGAACGCTCGGCAAGCGTCTCATGGAATGGACGCACGCGTCGCGATTGTTCTACGGTGGCCTCGTCAATGGCCAGATGCCGTGGAGCGTCATGCGTAACTCCAACGTGCGCGGCATGGACTTCTGGACCGACATCCGCGACTGGCTCGGCGGCTGGCCGATCGAGTTCGCGTCGTACGTCGAGGTCGAGCAGTGGGGCGCGCGCCACGGCCTGTCGATCGTCAACGCGATCGTCGGCGAAGGCTGCACCGAATACGTCCTCGCCGACACGCGCCACAACGCCAAGTGGGCAGCGGAAGAGCAGCGCCGGCTCGCATCGCGCAAGCCGCTCGTCGGGCCGTTCACGCAGCAGATGTCCAACGGCCGCCCGACGCGCGCGTGGATCGCGCCGCTCAAGGACCTCAAGGACTTCAAGGACCTCGCGGGCCGCTGCGACCAGTCGCTCGCACCGCGCGGCTCTCGCGTGATGCTCTACGACGGCGACCGCGCGTTTGGCCTGCCGCACTTCATGCACGACCACGTGCATCGTTACGGCAGCGGCCGCTTCTCCCACTGGCAGGACTACGTCCTGTTCTCGACGCCCGACGGCAGCGATCCCAACATCGATCCGTCGCGATGGTCGTATTGCGCCGACTACTGACGCGAGCACCGAACGCATGTCCGCCCTCGCCGCGATCCTCCGCTCCACGCTGCTGCGCAACCGCGAGCTCACGCTCGAACTCGCGCGCCGCGAAGTGATGGAGCGCTACGCCGGCGCCGCGCTCGGCTCGATCTGGGCCGTGCTCACGCCGCTGCTCACGATGGGCATCTACGTCGGGCTCTTCGGCTTCGTGTTCCCCACGCGCTTCGGCACGACGGGTTCGCCATGGCTCGGCGCCGCGCTGATCCTCTCGGGTCTCGTGCCGTGGATCACCGTCGCCGACTGTGCGGTGCGCGCGCCAAGCGTGCTGCTCGCGCATCGCGCGCTCGTACGACAAGTGGTGTTCCCGATCGAGGTGCTGCCCGCGAAATCCGCGATCGCGTGCCTCGTGCCGCAAGTCGTCGGCACCGTCGTAGGCCTCGCGATCGCGCTCTCGACGGCGGGGCCGTCGCCGATGCTCGCGCTGCTCCCCGTGCTTTGGATCGTGCAGGTCGCGCTCATGCTCGGGCTCATGCTCCTCCTCGCGACGCTCGGCGTCTGGCTGCGCGACCTGCGCGAGATCATGGCGTTCCTCGCGAACGTCGGTCTGTATATCGCGCCGATCCTGCTGCTTCCGCAGGTGATCGACGCGCTGCCGCGACCCGCGCAGTGGCTCATCGCTGCGAATCCCTTCAGCCACATGGTGTGGTGCTACCACGACGCGGTGGTGCTGCAGTCGTTCGCGCATCCGTGGTCGTGGCTGGTGTTCCCCGCATTCGCCGCGTGCGCGCTCGCGCTCGGCGCGCGGCTCTTCACGCGGCTCAAGCCCGCGATGGGAGAAGCGCTGTGAACGCCGAGCAAACCGCAGCGCTCCGCATCGCCGGCGTCTCGAAGGCGTTCGAGATCTACGCGTCTCCCGCGCAGATGCTGCTCGAGCTCATCGGGCTCGGCACGCGGCACGAGCGCTTCCAGGCGCTCACCGATGTGAGCGTCGAGATCAACCGTGGCGAAGTCGTCGCGATCGTCGGCCGCAACGGCGCAGGCAAGTCGACGCTGCTCAAGATCGTCGCGGGCACGCTCGCCGCCGACAGCGGCGCGGTCGCGGTCCACGGCCGCCTTTCCGCGATCCTCGAGCTCGGCACCGGTTTCCACCCCGACTACACCGGCCGCGAGAACATCATCATGGGCGGCCTCTGCCTCGGCATGACGCGCCGCGAGATCCTCGCCAAGCAGGACGAGGTCGCCGCCTTCAGCGAGCTCGGTGATTTCCTCGACCGCCCGTTCCGCACCTACTCGAGCGGCATGCAGGCGCGGCTCTGCTTCTCGACCGCGCTCGCGTGCGAGCCGTCGATCCTCGTGGTCGACGAGGCGCTCTCGGTCGGCGACGTGCGCTTCCAGCGCAAGTGCTTCGCGCACTTCGAGGCGTTGCGCGCGCGTGGCACCACGATCCTGCTCGTCTCGCACGACATGAACGCCGTCGCGCAGATCTGCGATCGCGCGGTCTGGCTCGAGCGCGGCAAGGTCGTCGCTGTCGGCAGCGCGAAGGAAGTTTCGGAGAACTACCTGCGCGCGATGCTCGCGCCGAACGATGCGTCAGCGCCGAAGTCCACCGATACAGCCGCGGCTTCCGCGACGCACCTCGGCGGCGACATCGCGCCCGAGATGCGCTACGGCTCCGGCGCCGCCGTGATCGAGCGCGTCGACATCGTTGACGCCGCGGGAAATCCCGTCGATCTCCTGCGTCCGCGCGTGGGCTACACGCTGCGCGCGCGCGTGCGCGCCGTGCGTCCGCTTGACGATCTCCACGTTGGCTTCGCGATCCGCACCGTGCGCGGCGTCGAGGTCTTCTCGATCAACCCGCGCCCGCAGCGCGTCGCGCCCGTGCCGCTCGCGCCCGGCGAAAGCGTCACGGCGGAGGTCGCGTTCACCAACCATCTCGCGCCCGGCGACTACTTCGTCACCGTCGGCGCATGGGGTCTCGGCGACGACGCGCATCACGACCGCCGCGTCGATGTCCTCCAGCTGCACGTCGCGGGCGACATCGGCGCGCTCGCGCAGTCGCTCGTCGACCTCGACGCCGAGTACCGCTTTACCGCGAAGGAATCGGCGCGATGAGCGGCGTCGTGTTCCACGTCGGCTTGCCCAAGACGGGCACGACCACGCTGCAGAAGGCGGTCTTCCCGCGCCTCGCGGGCGTCGCGTATGCGGGTAAGCGCATCCCTGGCTACGGCTTTGCGACCATCGCGCTCAGCGACGCGATCGCCGCGACGATCTCAGCCGACAGCGCGCTTGCCGATGCCGCGCCGCAGCTTGCCGCCGCGATTTCCGAGCTGCGCGCGCAATGCGGCACGAGCACGCTGGTGATCTCCACCGAGTCGCTTGCGCATCCTGCCGCGCGCGACCTTGGCCTCGTCGCGCATCGCCTCGCGCGCGCCGTGCCCGACGCGCGGATCCTCGTGACGCTCCGCACGCAGGAGCAGCTCGCGCTCAGCTGGTTCCGATCGCACGGTCGCTTCGCGCAGTACCTCTTCACGCACAAGTCCGAGGCCGAGCGCATTCCCGCGCAACTCACGCAGCGCGCGTGGTGGGATCTCGTCGTGCGCGAGCCGCGCGCGGGGCTGCTTGCCACGCTCGACTTCGACGCGCTCGTCTCGTGCTACGAGCGCCACTTCGACGGCCGCGTGACGGTGCTTCCCCTGGAACTTCTCGCGGTGGACGCTGCGAGCTACGCCGCGCGGCTCGCGTCAGCGCTCGAAGTTCCTGCATCCGCCTGCGCGCCGCACCTCGCGGACGCCCACGAAAACAGGGGACTTTCCGCACGGGAAGTCGCCGCAGGAAAGTTCCTCGCGCGCCTGGGGCGCAGCGCGAGCTTTCTCGAGCATCGTGAGAAATCCGCGCTTCGCCGCTGGCTCGCTGCCGGCCCGCGCGCCGACGCCGAGCTCGACGCGTCGATCGCCGCCGATCTCCGCGCGCGCTTCGCTGCCGGCAACATGCGCCTCGACGCTCGCACTTCCTCGAAGATCGGCCTCTCGCTCGCCTCGCTCGGCTACGCGTGCGCGTGATACTCTCCCGCGCGTGAGCATCGCCAACCACGCAGCACCCGCGCTTCCCCGCAACCCGCACTTCGACGACCAGCGCGTCGTCTGGAGCGACGAGTACTCCGGCGTCTATCAGCCCGTCGCCTACGACCAGCAGTTCGACGACCAGTGGCGGCTCTTCCTCGAGCGCAAGACGGGCTTCTGCGATCACACCGGCGTCGAGACCACCGACGAGTACATCGACGACCGCATCGCCGAGCTCACGGGCGTGCGTGATTTCCTCTGGCGCAAGAAGTGGGGCGCGCTCGCGCCGCTCATGTCGCGCCTCAGCGGCCGCTCCGCGCGCCAGGAACGCCGCGGCGTCGGCGGCCGCCTCTGGCTCGAGCCCAAGTTCCCCGTCGACTTCTTTGCGGGCAAGCGCTGCCTCGACGCCGGCTGCGGCGCAGGCCGCTGGACCAAGACGCTTGCCTCGCTCGGCGCGCGCATGAAGTCGATCGACGTCTCGCGCCACGGCCTCGAGTCGACCAAGCGCTTCAACGACGACGTCGAGAAGTGCAGCATCTTCGAGCTTCCCTCGCGCGCTGAGTTCCAGCGCGCGTTCGACTTCACGATCTGCTGGGGCGTCGTCATGTGCACGCACGACCCGCGCGCCGCGTTTGATGCCGTCGCCGCGACGGTCAAGCCCGGCGGCTCGCTCTACCTGATGGTGTACGCGCCCACGTACCACGTCTCGCCGCAGGTCCTCGAGTGGCGCGCGCGCTATCACCGCGAATGCCGCACCTTCGAGGAGAAGCTGCAGTTCGCGTACTCCGTGGCCGACCGCCCCGAGAACGCGATCAACCTGCTCGACATGCTCAACACGTTCTACAACTGGACGATCCCCGAGGCTGTGTGCGAGCAGTGGTTCCGCGCGAACGGCTTCCGCGACATCAAGCTGCTCAACCGCAACGAGCCGCATGCGTGCGGACTGCACATGCTCGGCACGCGCGCGTGAGCTTCGCACAGGACGCTCACGCGTAGAGCGCGCACATCGACCGCGACATCCGCTCCAGCGAGAACTCCGCGTGCGTGAACGCCCGCGCGTCCACCGACATCCGCGCGCGCAGCGCATCGTCGTGCACGATCGCGAGCACTCCGCGCGCGAGTCCGTCGGCATCGCCGCTTTCCGCAAGGATTCCCGTCGAGCCGTCACGCACCGCATCGGGAATGCCGCCGACCTTCGTCGCCACGACGGGCGTGCCCATCGCCTGCGCCTCGACGAGCACGTTCGGCGTGCCCTCGACGCGCGAGGTCAGCAGCGCGACATCCGCCGTCGCCAGCAGCGCGATCGCATCGTTGCGTCGCCCGAGCAGCCGGAATGACTCGCCCATCGGCGCCACCGCGCGCGCAAGCTCGTCGCGCATCGGTCCATCGCCCGCGACGCAGAAGATCGCGCGCGGCTCCTTCGCGAGTACGCGCCGCGCGACTTCCGCAAACAGCATCGGCTGCTTCTCGTCGCCGATGCGGAACACGCCGATCACCAGCGGCCGGCCGACTGCACCCAGCTCGACGCGCAGCGCGGACCGCTGCGCGTCGTCCGCCGACGCGAGCACGGACGGATCGAGCCCATTGCGCACCACGCCGATGCGCGCGCGGTCGATGCCGATCCAGCGCGCGTAGTCGTCCGCTCCGGCCTCGGAGTTCGCGCACATCCGCACGCGCGCGTCCGCCGCGAGCACGCGGTACCACGGCAGCATCCACGGCTGGCACCACGCGGGAAAGTGCGTCGGATTGAGCGAGCGAAACGTCAGCACCACGCGCGGCACGCCGACCGCGAGCGCCGCGACACCCGCGCAGATGTTCGCGTGATCGAGCCACGCCTGCACGACATCGGGCTCGCTCGCGAGGAACTCGCCTGCGAGGTCCGTCGCGTACGGTCGCAGCGCAAGCGGAATCGCCATAAGCCGACGCCGCAACTGCTCGTCCTGCGCGAATCTTCTGCGCACTTCATCCGACGCCGACGCCGCGGCGCCCGCGTGGATGAGCGGAATCCCTGCGTCGCGCACCATCGGCGCGTAGTGCGCGTGAACGCCTTCGCACGCGTTGAGCGTGAGCACGCGCTGGTCCGCGAGCCCGAGACGCTGCGATTCTCCCGCAAACAGCGCAAGCTGCCGCTCCGCGCCGCCCGCAGCAAGGCTGCCGATCACCTGCACCGCACGCGACCGCACCGCCCGTAGCCGCACCGCGTCGCGTTGCACGCGCGCCTGCGCGTCGATCACCCACGCGCACGCATCGACCGAAGGCGCAGGCGCGATCGCACCCGACATCGCGCGCGCCGACGCAATGGCCTTCGCGCCGACCACGCGCGCCGCGCGTCGCGCGCCCGCGCGCGCCACCCGCATGCCAAACGCGGCAACGCGCTGTCCCAGCGGCGGGCGCAGGCACTGTTCGTAGACGCCCATCAGCCACGCTCCTCGCGCGCGTAGACCGCGAGCGAATCATCGACCATCCGCTGCAGTCCGAACCGTTCCGTGACAAACGCCCGCGCCCGCGTCGAAAGCCGCGCGCGCAGCGCGTCGTCGCCGAGCACCTCGAGCACATGCCGCGAAAGCGCATCGGTGTCGCCGACATCGCAGAGGAATCCGCTGCCGCCGTGCTCGACTGCATCGACCGTTCCACCGCCGCGTGTCGCGACCACGGGACAGCCGAGCGCCTGCGCCTCGAGCAGCGCGTTCGGCGTGCCTTCCTTGCGCGACGCGTGCATCACGACATCCGCGATCGACAGCAGCGCCGCCACGTCGCTGCGCCTTCCGAGCAGCCGGAATCGCGCCGCGTCGACGGCGCTCGTCTGCGCTTCAAGCGCCGCTTTCATCGGGCCATCGCCGGCCACGAGCACGCATGCGTCGCTGTTCGCGCACAGCACGCTGTTTGCGGCGCGCGCGAAGTCAAGCGGCTCCTTCTCCTCCGCCACGCGAAACACGCCGAGCACCACGCGCCGGTCTTCGACGCCGAGCTCCGCTCGCAACGCGGCGAGCCTCGCGGCATCGGGCGGCTGCATCGCAGCGTGATCGAATCCGTTCGGGATCACCGCGAACCGCTCGCGCGCCACGCCCATCCAGTCCGCGTAGTCTTCCGCGCCCACCCGCGAGTTGCCGATGAACCGCACGCGTTCCGAACCCGCGAGCCGCCGGTACCACGCCAGGAAGTACGGCGCGTCGATCATCGGAAAGTTCGAGGGATTCACGTTCCGCGTCGACAGCACGATCGTCGGAACACCCGCGACAAACGCCGCGATCGCGCTCCAGATGTTCGCGTGATCGAGCCATGCATGCACGACATCTGGCTTCAGGCGCACGAACTCGCACGCGAGCTCGATCACCCACGGTCTGTACGCGGGATCCACCGCGAGCAGCCTGCGCTGCATGTCCTTGTCGAGCGCGAGCGCCGCCGCCGTGGTCTCGTCGCGGGTCGCGCCCGCGACCTCGACGGTGACGCCGCCGTCCTGCGCGAGCGGCAGGTAGTGCGCAGCCGTCCCCACCAGCGGGTTCGTGAGCATGATCCGCGCCTCGACGGATCCGCCTCGCAGCGACTCGCGCGCGAGGTACACCAGCTGTCGCTCGGCACCGCCCGCGGAGAGGCTTCCGATCACGTGCACCACGCGCAGCCGGTCCCGGGGCGGCGGCGCGTACGCCGGGAGCGTGAGGATCTCCTTCGCGAGCTCGTCATCGGACGCGAACGCCGGCGCCTCCTGGTGGACGCTCCCTCGCATGGCTTGCACAGCCTGCGGCCGAACGCCGAACAGTCCAAGCACCCTCGATGACCCAGCCCGCATCGCGCGCCGCATCAGGTGCGGAACACGGTTCCAACGCGTCAGCGAAATCGCCTTCGACATGGTCGGCGCGCGAAGACGATCGAGTTCGGCCGTGTAGCAACGCATCGGAAACAGCCGTCAACGGACGAGTAGGGGACGAATCCCTGCGTCCCACCGCGGTAGACTTGGGCGGCGATGCTAGCCGAATCAGGCCACACCAGTCTTCTCGAGCAAGTGCTCGCAGCGTTTGAATCGCTCGGCTATCCGCGCGAGGTCGTGACGCAGTGGTCGATCCCCGCCCCGGACGCGGCCGATCTCGCGGCGCATCTCGCGCGCGAGCTCGCTTCATCGCCGGCGCCGCGCATCCTCGAGGTCGGCACCTTCGTCGGCACCAGCGCGCTCTTCATGCTGCTCGCCGATCCACGCGCCGAAGTGCACACGATCGACCCGAACTTCCCGCTCGAGGTCGAGTTCGACGCGATGGACTGCGGTCATCGCAACGCCGACCTCGCCAAGCGCACGCAGGATGTCGCAGCGCTCGCCGCCGACCAGCTCGGCATCCGCGCGCGGCTTCATCTGCACGCCGGCGGATTCTCGAGCGAGGCCACCTTCGCGGGCGTCGACGCCGTCGTTCCCGCGATCGGCGCCGAGGTGATCCGTGCGCGCGGACCGTTCGACGCGGTCTTCGTCGACGGCCTGCACTTCGAAGACGTCGTCCTCAGCGACCTGCGCCTCGCGGCGACCGCGGTGCGCGATGGCGCGCCGATCCTCATGCACGACGCGATCGGCTACTGGGGTTCGTGCGTGCGTCGTGCGGTGGGGCGCTTCCTCGAGCAGCATCCGCACTTCAGCTTCTCGCACGCGCCGTACGCCGACCTCTACCGCAGCGTCGCGCGTCTCTCGACCAAGCCGCTCAGCGCGACCGCGCCGGCCGCACGCGCGGAGCGTTGCTTCGGCGCGCATCTCGCAAAGCACGCGGAGTACGCGGGCCGCGCCATCACCACGACTTTCCCCGCGCTGGACGCGCACGCATGCGACGCGCTCTCTGCGCCGCTCGCGGCACGCATCGGCTGCGGTGCCAGCGACGGCGACGGCAAGCACGCGCCACGCTGCGCGGTCGCGCTCGCCACGCTCGATGAGCTCGCGCCCGACGCCGCCAACGCAGAGCTCGCGCGCATCGCCGGCGAAGGCAGCACGCGCAGCGACATTCTCATCCTCGGCTTCACGCCCCCAGGCGAGCAGGGGGCCGCGGGACCGTGGTCGCGTCCGCTCGCTTCGCGTATCGCGGCGCTCGACGCGATTGGCTTCGACGCCTACGACATCATCGTGCCGTTCCTCGAGCCGTTCTCCTACGCGCTCGGCAGCGGCTGCGTGCTCCCTGTGCGCACGACGTTCCTCTCGACCACCGTCGTGGCCGTCCGCCGCGGGAGCGCGGCGTCAGCCCGATGTGCCGCGCTCGAACGCATCGACGCCGCGAGCGCGCGTCGCATCGACGACGTTCGTACGCAGCGCGCGCATGAGCACGCGATGCTTGCGTCCCTCGATTCTCGCCGCATGCATCTCGAGGCGAAGTTCGCCGAGCTCGTCGCCGAACACGAGGCCATGCGCGCCAAATATGCGGCGCACGACGCCACCGTCGCCGGACTGCAGTCGCGGATCAATGAACTGACGCCTCGCCTCCAGCACATGCTCGATTGGCGCGTGCACGTCGGGCGGCACTACTTCTGGCGCCGGCCGAACGTGAAGGTGTAGCCTCCGGGTCTCGCGCGCTTGGGCCGCCGCCTTACGGCGCGACCACGCCCCACTGCGTGTTCGCATTGCGGATGAATCCGCCCTGCGTCTTCGCGAAGCCGTCCAGGATCCACGCATTCACATCGCCCGTCAGCGTGTTGCGCCAGACGATGTCGTACTTTCCGTCGCCGTTGAGATCGCGCAGGCCGTCGATACGCCATACGGAGCCGATCGCAGCGCCGTTGTTCATGAGTCCGCCGGTCACGCGCTGCGTGCCGTTCATCATCCACGCGCACACCGTGCCCATCGTGCGATGACGCCAGATCACATCGGCCTTGCCGTCGCCCGAAACATCGGCCACGCCCGCCACGAGCCATTCGGCAGCGACAGGTCCCGAGACGTTGGTGATGTTGCCTTGCGCGCCGATGTCGAGGCCCTGCATGAGCCACGCGCTGACCACGCCGTTCGACGCGCGCCACAGGATGTCCTGGTGCCCGTCGCCGTCGAGATCGGCGATCGCTTCCGCGACCTTGCCGCTGGCGTTGCCGATCAGGCCGCCGGCGATCTTCACGAAGCCTTCCATCAGCCACGCGTTCACATTGCCGGACACCGAATCCTGCAGCACGATGTCGCCGCGACCGTCACCTGAGATGTCGCCGATGCCGACGCACTGCCAGTTGGACGGAATCGGCACCGAGATCGCGCCCTTGGCCATGACGGTCAGCCCATCGGTGAGCCACGCGTGAAAGCGCCCCTGCGCGTCGCGCCACACGATGTCGGCCGAGCCGTTGCCATCGAGGTCGCCCATGCCCTGCAAGGTGTATCCCGCGGGAACCGCATCGCCAAACACGCCGCCCGCCTTGCGACCGACACCGAGCATCAACCATCCCGCGAGCTGTCGCGAGATCGGGTTGTAGAACAGGAGGTCCGAGCGACCGTCATAGTCGAGCTCGTCGGCCGCGTACTTGGTGAGTCCGCCCGATGGGTAGAAGAACTGCCGCGAGCCAGTGCCGAACGCGACCTCGCCGCTGTTCGCGTAGCCGACGGTTCCTGCAAACTGCAGGTTCAGACCGGGCGCGTACTGGTCGGCGGTCACGACGAACACGCCGAGCAGCACCTTCAGGTCGGCGCCCGCGAGGCCAAAGCTGTTCGTCGGCGGAATGTTGTACCAACCGGCCGCGCCACCGATCTCGTTGGCGTCGACGAACTTGGCGTCGAGGAACCCAGGATCGGCGATCGTTCCGTTGAGCATGTTGCCTTGCAACGCGCCGATCGTGACGTACGTGTCGAATCGCCACGCCTCGCCCGGCGGCAGGTAGCCCATCGGGAGGAAGCTCTTGGGGATCTCATCGATCGCTGAATCGGCCTGGAAGAACACCGCCGTCGCCTGTGGATCGATCGCGTTCGCAAGCGACGCACTCACGTTGAACACATTGAGCACGCGGTCCGTCGGATCGTCGAAGATCGCGTAGACCTCCATGACGTGGTACGTGTTCTCCGTACCTTGGACGACGTAGCTCGTGCTGCCAAAGCCAGTGAAGTCCGCCTCCGCGGGCGACGCCGTGATCGAGATCGCTGCGGTGATGGATGCGATGGTGGAGACGGACGCAGCGATGGGTCGTTGGCGCATGGGGCGATCTCTTGAAAACGGCGAATTGCGCCGCATCGTTTGTCGCCATCGGCGCGTGGAAACACGGGATTGACCCGTGTTCCCGCGCATCCACCCGAATTGCACGCTTCTCGCCGAGCATTCCGTCTGCGCCGGTTGTGAGGGCAGGGTTGATATCTCGGGGACCTTTGCGGGACCATCTCCGCACGAAAGGAAACAGGCGTCGCCGATTCGGCGACGCCTGCTGTTGTTGTGGTGCTTGTCGTGCGTTGCTTGCGAGTCTGCGTTGGAGACTTTGGGCCGCGCGTCAGTTCGCCGCGACCTGGACCTTCGACGTGGTCCCGTTCGGGAACACGATCTTGATCTCCCACTTCGGTCCCGAGTTCTCCTGGGCAAGCTCGGCCGAGTGCGGTGCGCCGGTCGGATTGGCGTTGATCGCCGTGGTCACCGCTGCAGCGGAGGACACGGTCGCGGACGAGAGCGCGCCGATGGCTTCCGAGTAGTTGGCGAGCTGCGCCGCGGTGGGAGTCCACGACGTCGTGCTCACGATCGCCCGAGTTGCAGCGTTGACCACGATGCGGACGAGCTGGCCGTTCGATGCACGCCACTGTGTGACGGCCACGTAGTACACGCCCGACTGCAGTTCGGCTTCGCTCTCGAGGACGGGCAGGCTGCTGCTCGCGACGGCTGCGTTGATCGACGCGGTGTACGAGCTGCACGACACGGTCGCGTTGTTGCCGCTACCGCCGCCGCCGCTGTTGCTGTTTCCACCGCCGCTGCTTCCACCGTTGCCACCGTTGCCACCGCTGTTGCTGCCGGAGTCGTCGTAATCGTTCTCGTTCGAGTCGTCGCGGTTGTCATCGTCGCCCACGCCGTCGCGGCCGTGGTCGTCGTTGTAGTCGTCGTCGTTGAGCATCGACCACGAGGTCGCCACGTTCTTCACGAAGCTGCCCGCGGTCTTGGTGAAGCCGTTCATCAGCCACGCGTTCACGTCGCCCGTGCTCATGTTGCGCCACAGCAGGTCTTCGTTGCCGTCGCCGTTGAGGTCGCCGGCAGCCTCGACGCGCCAGTTGAGCGGGATACCCGCGTTCATCACGCCGCTCGACTTGAGCGCCGTGCCGTCCATCATCCAGCCCGTGACCGCGCCGGTCACGGTGTTGCGCCACACGATGTCCTTCTTGCCGTCGCCGTCGAGGTCGGCGATCGCGACCGTCTTCCACTCCGCGGTCACCGGCGTCACGCCCGTGATCGGCGAGTCAGACACGATCGTCAGGCCGCTCATCATCCACGCGCGCATCTCGCCGGTGGCGGTGCGCCAGAGGATGTCGCTGCGGCCATCGTTGTCGAGGTCGGCCACGCCCGCGTAGGTCAGGCCCAGCGCGTTGCCCACGGCGCCGCCGGAGGTCTTCGTACTGCCGCTCATGATCCACGCGTTCACCTGTCCGGTGAAGCAGTTGCGGAGGATCACGTCGGCCTTGCCGTCACCCGAGATGTCGGTGACCGCGAGGTACTCCCAGTCGAGCCCGACGCCCGCGGAGATCGCGCGGTCATCGCTCACGGCGAGACCGTTGAGTCGCCAAGCACGGAACGCGCCCGTCGTCTTATTGCGGAACAGCACGCTCGAGCGGCCGTCGCCGTGGAAATCGCCGACGCCGAGATACTCGTGGCCCGCGATGGTGTTCGGCACGATGCCGCCGCCATCCTTCGCGAGGCCGTTCATGGTCCACGCCGCGATGTTGCCGCTCGCGGGGCTGAACCAGAACACGTCGCTGCGGCCGTTGTCATCGAGACCCGCACGCGCGTATTCGAGGCGATAGTGGTAGCCAGCGCCGCGATTCAACGCGCCGTTGGCGGTAGTCGGCGCGCCGACCATCACGCGCTCGCCTGCGATCGCGAGCGAACTCGCGAAGCCGCCGAACACGGATCCGGTCGACGCTGCAAGCTTGGAGCCTTCCTGCCACACGCCGGTGCCCATGCGACGGTACACCGTCGCGCTGCCAGCGCTCGCCACGCCGCGAACCGTGTCGAGCGTCGCGCCGACGACGAGTCGATCGTCGCTCGCCGCAAGCGATGCGCCAAACCGGTCGCCCGCCGCAGCATCGCTCGGCGTGATGCGAGCCGCCGACGGCCAGCTGAGGTCGGTCGCGCGTTGGTACACGAACGCAGCGCCGCAGGGGAGTCC
>Ga0114981_10001298_pt1 | contig 16355 bp, 15 predicted proteins | sample S_140806_MF_Meta_FD_87028 | JGI IMG/M metagenome (GOLD analysis project Ga0114981, IMG submission 87028) | Freshwater microbial communities from Lake Simoncouche, Canada to study carbon cycling - S_140806_MF_MetaG | ecosystem: Environmental > Aquatic > Freshwater > Lake | place: Lake...
CGCAAGCGTCCAGCGCGCGGCGAGATTAGCCAAGTGCGACCTGATCACGGGCATGGTGGGCGAGTTCCCCGAGCTCCAGGGCACCATGGGCCGTTATTACGCAGTGCACGATGGCGAAACGCCAGAAGTCGCTCAGGCCATCGAGGATCATTACAGGCCCCGCTTTGCCGGGGACAGTCTCCCCGCAGGTCCAGTCGGTTTGATAGTGGCACTGGCCGACAAGCTGGAAACGCTCGCGGGGATCTGGGGTATTGGATTGCAGCCCACTGGCGACCGTGATCCATTTGGGTTGCGGCGTCAGGCGCTTGGCGTGGTTCGCATGGTGGTCGAACATGCTCTGCCTCTGGAACTGCCTCAACTGATCAAGGCCGCATTCGATGCATTCGATACGCTGAGTCACCCCGACACGTTCCATCCCGATGTGAACGGCCTGCAGGCGTTCATGCTCGACCGATTACGCGGGTGGTTGAGAGCCTGGCAAAACGACCGTTGGGATACGGTATCGATTGACGCGGTATTGGCGGTCGAGGCGGCTCGCCTTGAGCAGTTGCCGGCCCGCCTGGATGCCTTGGTTGCGTTTCGGGCGCTTCCAGAATCCGCGGCGTTGGCGGCTGCGAACAAGCGCATCGGTAACATCTTGCGCAAATCCGCCCCTGAGTTGCTGGGCCACGCTCCCAAGATCGATGCGTCTCGCCTGGTTGAACCCGCCGAACTCGCGTTGGCCGATGCGCTGGCTCAGATCGCAGATGCGGTCGACGCCGACTTTGGCGCGGAACGCTACGCCGAATCACTGGGCAGGTTGGCCGCGCTGCGCGGGCCAGTCGATACATTCTTTGAAGCGGTCATGGTGATGGCCGAAGACCCCGTGTTGCGCGCCAATCGCCTCGCCCTTCTTGCAAGCCTCTATGCGCGAATGAATCGGGTGGCGGATCTCTCGCGCCTTGCGGTCTGATCAAGATGCCGCTGCTACTTTGTGACCGCGACGGGGTGATCAATCAGGACTCCGAGCACTACATTAAGTCGCCGGGAGAGTTCATGCCGATCGCAGGCAGTATCGAAGCCCTCGCCCAGTTGAGCCAGGCGGGCTGGCGGATTGCGGTGGTCACGAACCAATCCGGTCTTGCTCGCGGCCTTTTTACGCTCAGCACGCTCCACGCGATTCATCAAAAGTTACATCAACTGGTTCAATCTGCGGGGGGGCGTATCGATGCAATCTTCCTGTGCCCGCATGGCCCTGACGCGGGATGCGCTTGTCGAAAGCCTGGCCCAGCGCTTTTCCAGCAAGCCTTGGCGCGATTCCATGTGGTAGCCAGCGATGCGCTCGCTGTCGGCGATTCATTGCGCGACCTGCAAGGCGCCGCCGCTGCGGGTGTTGCTGCGGTTTTGGTTCGAACCGGCAACGGCCTCTTGACCGAGGCGCGCGCCCAAGACCCGAGTGGAGATTTGAGCACTCAGCAAGCTTTGCGGTTGCCGCCCGACACCCGAATTTATGAGAATCTTGCGGCGCTGGCGGACTCCCTTCTTCGCAAGCACTGAACATTCTGAACCGAGATCTGAACCTTATGCATGCAGGTTCGCAGCCGAGTCAACAAGCCAGATCGCCGGGCGTTTTCCAGGCCGTTCGATCCGTGCTTTTTTACCTGTTTCAGCTCCTCACGGTCGCGCCCTTCTCCTTGCTGTGCCTGTTGTGGGCGCCACTCCCGCTGCACTGGCGCTATCGGCTGACCATCCTTTGGCCACGATTCATGATCTGGGGCGCCAAAGTACTTTGTGGCGTGCGATGGGAAGTTCGCGGATGGGAAAACTTACCCGATCACTCAGTTGTCTTGTTAAGTAAACACCAATCAACCTGGGAGACGATGTTTTTCATCGCGCACATGCCGCGTGAGCTCGTTTTTGTATTCAAACGCGAGTTGCTTCGATTGCCCTTTTTTGGCTGGGGGATCGGGCTTCTGAACATGATTTCGATTGATCGTTCTCAAGGTCGAGATGCATTTGAACAAGTCGTGACGCAAGGGACCCGAAAACTGGAGGAAGGGCGTTGGCCCATTTTATTTCCTGAAGGCACCCGCACCAGTCCGGGCGAGCAAGGTCGCTACAAGAGCGGCGGTGCGCGACTCGCAGTTCGCGCCGGGGTATCCGTGGTGCCGATTGCGGTCAACTCGGGCGATTGCTGGCCCCGCGGGCGCATGCTTTATCCGGGTTTGGTCACCGTGTCGATTGGTCCCCCCATCGCAACGACGGGACAGACGCCCGACGGTGTGACTCGAGAGGTCGAGGCCTGGATCGAGACAGAAATGCGCCGACTCTCACCAGAGCGCTACTCAGAGCCGTGGTCACCCGCCACTTCGGCGGCTGCGATTCGTCGCGAACGCGCGTCGCGTGCGATCGAGTCGTCGAACTAAGCGCTGAAGTCATGGGCTGGCGCGATTTCATGACCGACCTGCTTGCGGGCCGCGCAGCGCCCAGCCCAAGCACACCCGAATTTGAAACGGCAGGCCATTCGATCACTCTAGCTTCGAGAACGATCGAGTATCGGTTGACGCGGTCGGCCCGACGCACGATCGGTCTCCAGATCGATCCTCGTGGACTCAACGTGAGAGTGCCCCAGCGCGCAGCCTTGCGCGATATCGAACAGGCGTTACAGGGCAAGTCCGATTGGATCTTGCGCAAACTGGCAGAGTTGGAAAAGCTGTATGGGCGAGAGGCCCAATCTGCTGAACCGCCCGCTGCAAAATCGCTAGCCGAAATCAGGGCGCTCAAGCGCAAAGCTCGGGCGGTATTCGCTGAGCGCCTTGCGCACTTTGAACGTCAGCATGCCTGCGCCCCTGCGCTTTGGAGCCTGACATCGGCACGCACCCGTTGGGGCAGTTGTAGCCCGGGCGGACATGTTCGGCTCAATTGGCGCCTGATTCAATGTCCGATCCCGGTCATTGATTATGTGATTGCACACGAGCTCGCCCACCTGGAGGAGCTCAATCACGGCCCGAGATTTTGGGCGCGCGTCGAGGTGCTTTACCCGGATTGGCGCCGCGAACGAAAGGTCCTACGGGGGTATCGACTAGACGACCGACTGGACGGCAGCTAGCCGATCCGCCAATTGATACCAAAGCGCCTGGGGGATTTCCTCAGCGCGTTCCGTCCCCGAAATTTCGGGCGCGGACACCCCTCGCGCAGCCAGCCAGGGCAACAAGGTACCCCGCAACATTTTGCGGCGCTGCCCGAACCCCGCCGCAAGTACGGCCTCGAGTGCGCTCAGGCTGCGGACCTGCGGGCTGACCAGGGGCCGCATTCGAAAGACTGCCGAATCCACCCGGGGGGGCGGATCAAAGGCCTGAGGCCCGACTTCAAACAAGAAATCGATGCAGTACCACGCCTGCAGCAAGACGCCGAGGCGCCCGTAGGCCGCCTGTCCGGGTCCGGCCGCCAACCGCTCGACCACCTCCTTTTGCAGCATGAAGTGCTGGTCCTCAACGATCGACACTTGATCGATCAATCGAATCAGCAAAGGGCTCGAAATGTTGTAGGGCAGGTTGCCAACAATCCGCAGTTTGCGGTTCGGTGACTCAGGTGCGAGGGACTGTGCGAACGAATTTAAGAACAACTGTCCAAAGTCAAAGTTGAGCGCATCGGCCTCGTGCACGATCAGTTGCTCAGGTGTAAATCGCCTGCGCAAGCGCGCCACCAAATCACGATCGAGTTCAACCGCATGCATCTGCGGCAGGTGGGTCAAGAGATGCTGCGTGAGTGCCGCCAAGCCGGGGCCGATCTCAACGACAAGGTCATTCTCGCGCAAGCCCATCGCCGCGACGATCGCGCGCAAAACCCCCTGATCGACCAGAAAATGTTGCCCAAAGCGCTTGCGCGCCTGATGCGCACCGCTGCGTTCAGTCAAGCCGCAGTTCAACGAAGGTTTTGTCGCGAAGCCGCCGCAACCATTCCTGCGCCTGCTCCTCGATCTTGCGTTCCCGGATCACGTTGCGGGCAGCGATGCGCTCGCGGTCTGCGGCTGAGCCATTGCGACGCTCGTTAACCACGATGAGATGCCAGCCAAAGGGACTTCGAACGGGCTGGCTCAGTTCATTCAACGCGAGGGCCTGCATAACCCGATCAAATTCTGGAACGGTATCGCCGGGGTCCAGCCAACCGAGATCACCCCCGCGAGCGGCGCTGCCATCAGCAGAGTATTGCCGCGCCAAATCCCCAAACTCCGACCGGCGCGACTGCACGCGTTCGCGCAGTTCATTCAGGAGGCGCTGAGCTTCGACATCGCCCGCGGGGCCGCTCGCTGGGCGCACCAGGATGTGCCGTGCACGCGTCTGGACCACGGGCCGCGCAGCTTCGGAGGCGGCACTGCGTTCTTCTTCGAGTCGAATGACGTGAAAGCCGGCGCCACTCCGCAACGGACCCGCGACCGTTCCAGCCGGCTTACCCTGCAAAGCGTCTGTGAATAGCGAGGGCCAGCGGTCCGCAGTTCGCCAGCCCAAGGAGCCACCGGTTTCGAGAGCACCACCCGCATCGGAAAAGGTCGCGGCCAAGCGGGCGAAATCAGCGCCCGCGCGAGCCTGACGCGCGATGTCTTCAGCCCGCAAGCGCAAGCGTTCGATCTGCTGCGGCCCGATGTTCTCAGACACCCCCACCAGGATCTGCGCAATCTTGAGTTCGGGCACACGAGCCTGCCGAGAAATGTTGACCTGTAAATCGATTTCGCTTTCGGCAATTTCGATCCGCGCGTCAACTTCACGCTCGCGCAGACGGGTCATCAGAATACCGTCGCGCATGTCACCGCGAAACCGATCAAACGTCATGCCATCGGCTTCGAGACGATCGCGAAACGCCGAGACGGTCAACCCGTTTTCCTCTGCCATCCGCGCAACCGCCCGATCGATTTGCGCATCATCAACACGCAATCCGAGCTCACGTGCCGACTGGACCTGAGCGCGATCCAGAATCAAACGCTCGAGCACCTGACGCTGAAGCTCTGCATTGTCCGGAGGCTTCACGGACTGCTGGCGCAGTTGGCGCTCCGCCATCCGGGCACGCAGGCTCAGTTCCCCCGCCGTGATGGGTTCGCTGTTCACGATGGCGACGATTCGATCAACGGGTTGCGGCTCGGCCGACACGACTCCGTGGAATGCGATTGCCAAAAAGGCACTACCTGCAGACAAAAAAAGTGACTTCATTCGTAACCGAAATAACGACCGGTCGAGATCTCGCGATCCGGGCGAACCCGCCAACCTGGGATGCTGCGGCTCAATATAGCAGAGGGGTCCGAGCCAATCTTGGCCAGGCCACTTAACTCGAGCTGGAGCGAAACCGCCGTTGTCCGCGAGCTCGCCGAAGTCACGTACTGTTGAAGCACAATACGAGTCGCCCAACAGTCCTCGCGATATTCAGCACCCGCTAACGACTCGACGAGGCCCGGCTGGATTCCGGCGATTTCTGCGAGGGTCCAGTTGAAGCGGCCCAGCAAATACCAGTTCTCTGAAACCGGCCACTGTGCTGACACATCGATCTGGTCCACGAGATCCCGCCGATAGCGGTAGGCCAGATTAACAATGTGCTCGGGGCGCGGGTTCCAGCGGGTGGCGAGGTTAAAACGGGGCACGCGGGCCTCAGCCAGATTGGCCTGCATTCCGCCGTCAACGGTCCACCCTGGATTAATGGTCGCCCCCCCAGCCGCGAGCAGATCCGATCGGGTGTCACTGCGAGGCGTTTCACCCGCAATCGTGACCCGTTGTGGCTCAAAGTAGAGCCGCTGCCCGATCCCAAAACGCAGCGCCTCGCGGCCAGTGGCTGGATCGAGAAAACGCGTCAATAAGGCGGTTGTGAGCTGATTGACATCGGCAATTCGGTCATTACCAACAAAAGTATTATTCGAAAAGAGCTGCGGAAAACTGAAGTCTGCCTGCGCGGTATCAAAAAGCGGAAATTTCGATTGATCCCGGTAAGGCGTGCGCACATAAAAAACCCGGGGTTCGAGGGTTTGGGTCCAGCCCCGCTGATCGGTCCAAGTCGCTGGGCGCTCAAACACCAGTCCGGCATCCATCGACAGGGTTGGCAGAAACCGATTGAGCACCCGCGTCCCAGTCAGATCACCCGAGACGCCGGGAGCCACAGCATTGGAATCAAGGTGGTATGAAGAAGCATGCAAGCTGAGCCGAGGGACCAGGAATGCGCCAGGGCTTCGGAAGCTCCAGGCAACGGTCGGATGGGCCACCGCCCGCCAACCGGCCGCCGAACCTGCAACGGGTCGTTCGAAGCGGGACAAGTCAAAGCCCGAAGCCAGATCAAAGCCCTTGAGATCCCGCACGTCCCAATTCGCGGCCAACTGCGGCACTCGCGAATACGGCGGTGCAGCACGCGCTTCGAGGATGTTCTGGTACGACGCGGCACGCGCGAGAACGGTCCAGTCGCCCAGGGTTCGCGTCAAAAATGCTTCGCGCGGCAGACTGCGTTCGGAGGCGCCCAAGATCGAGGTCGAAAAATCTGCGAAATAGTTGTCGTCAGAAACTCCACGCACGGTCCAGCCACCCGACCACCCGCGCCAGTCGGAGATCTTGTTGGTCGCAGAAGCGAACCAGCGGTCACGCCCTGCCGAACGATCACCTGGTAACGCCTCCAGCCGCACCTCACCTGCCTGATCGGGTTCGAGGTACCTGAACAACCCACCCACCTGCACGCCGCGTCGGGTCAAGAGGCGCGGGTAGAGCGTCAGATCGCGGTTCGGGGCAAGGTCCCAGTAGTAAGGCGCACTGACCGAGAGACCGGTCCGCGACGAGACCCGCCCGGTCGGTAACAAAAACCCCGAATGACGGCCCTCACCGATTGGAAACGACAACTCGGGAAGTTCCAGGATCGTTCTTCCAAAGAAATCGATCTTGGCATCACGCGTGCGGGCGACACCGGCCGGTTTGTCGTAATTCAACATGCTGGCACGGACAAACCAGGCCGGACGCTCCGGAGTACAGGTGCTATAACTCGAATCAAACATCGCGAGCCTGCCGCGGCCGATAAAATCAATCCGTCGCGCAGACCCGCGGCCCGACACCGCCGGGATCGAGAATTCGGGGCGTTCGAAATGCCCGACCATCGAATCGAGACGTAGCTCCAACTCGGGTCCGGAAAACACAAGGCCATCGCGCGCGAGCCGGACGGCTCCGGAGGCAAACGCTTCATCGTCGCCCTCTCGATAGATGATCTGGTCGCCGCGCAAGCGGGTGCCACCACGTCGCAACTCAGCATTACCCATGAAGACCGTTTCCTGGCCAATCTGCCCGCGCACCGAATCGGCTCGAGCAAACGCTGGGGCGGCAACGGCTGCCGGGGCCGGGGACAACTCAATCGCCATTCGCAAAGGCACCGATTCGACGGCGAGCAACGCCCTCGGCAGGAGCACAAGGGCGCCCGCAACGAAGGCAGTGATCAGGGCTGTCAGGGCCGCGTGGTGTTTAGCAGGCATGGCGTCGTTATTATAGAGACGTGAACCAGACTCCCACTCCACTGCCCGGGCCGGATTTGAGCGCCGCCCAACCGCCTGCACCGGCTGCCGGACTATGGCAATCGATCGCAGTCCAGCCAACGCCCAGAGCCAGTCTCGTGCCCCCGGCAGACGAGCGCGTTGCAGCGTTGCGTCAGTGGCTCGGAGATCTTGATTCCGCGCTCGGATTGGAAGTCGGCACCTTACGAATCGCGTCCGCCGATGCAAGTTTCAGGCGCTATTTCAGGCTGGACGGCCGGTCGGTCGATTCAGGTGCGCGCACGACGCTGATTGCGATGGATGCGCCGCCGCCGCAAGAGGACACACGGCCGTTCCTGAACGTGCGATCGCTGATGGCGCAGGCGGGTCTTCGGGTGCCTGGTGTCATCGCGAGCGATCCCGAGACGGGCTTTATCCTTCTCGAGGATTTTGGCGACCTGACGATGCTCGAAGCGCTACGCGCCGACCCGACTGGCGAATCGCTTCAGGCACGTTACCGAGGCGCGATTGCGGCGCTCGTTCGTCTGCAGGCGTCGTCGGGATTCACCACGACAGACCCGCCCAATCCGCCCAAGCTGCCCACCAAACTTCCCACCTATGACCGCGAAATGCTCCTGCGCGAGCTTTCCTTGTATCCGGACTGGTACGTTGCCAAACACAAAGGCGTCTCGCTCAATCCACAAGAGGTCGCTCAACTCAAAACTGGTTTTGAGCGCCTGGTTGATGTGGCGTTGGGCCAAACGCAAGTCACCGTTCACCGCGACTGGCACAGCCGAAACCTGATGGTGCTTGACCAGGCTGCATATGGCTTCGAACCGGGAGTGTTGGATTTTCAGGATGCCGTTCACGGACCGCTGACCTACGACCTGGTGAGCTTGCTGCGCGATGCTTATATCGCCTGGGATGATGAGCGAGTGCTCGACTGGGCGATTCGTTACTGGGAACAGGCGCGCCAGGCGGGCATCGCCGTGCCTGAGGACTTTGGCGTTTTTTGGCGTGATTTTGAATGGATGGGGATCCAGCGCCATCTCAAAGTGTTGGGAATCTTTGCCCGGCTGCACCTGCGCGACGGCAAAGAGCGTTATCTGGCTGACCTGCCGAGGGTGCTCGATTACGTGACGAAAGCGGTTCATCGATACGATGCGCTGGCGCCACTGGCTCGCATGATCGACCGGGTAGAAAATCGGACCCGCGCCAGCGGGTTTACGTTTTGAAGCGTCATCGCTGATGCGCGCAATGATTCTCGCGGCTGGGCGCGGCGAGCGCATGCGCCCGCTCACCGACCAGTGCCCAAAGCCACTGCTGCCCGCCGGAGGCAAGCCGTTGATCGTCTGGCACATCGAAGCCCTCGTGGCCGCCGGAATTCGCGAAATCGTCATCAACCACGCGTGGCTCGGTGCACAACTCGAAGCCGCTATTGGCGATGGTTCGACCTGGGGTGCACAGGTCCAATGGTCAGCCGAAGCGGAGGCGCTCGAGACCGCCGGCGGCATCGTTCAAGCCTTGCCTCGCTTGGTGTACGGCCGCGATCCACAAGCCCCTTTTGCAGTGGTCAATGGCGACATCTGGACTGACTACGACCGTCGCCGCCTACCCCAGATTGCAAGCCAGCTTGAAGTGCTTGCGCTCGACGCCTGGTGCGTTCTTGTGCCCAATCCGGCCCATCACCGGGAAGGCGATTTTCTGCTGGCTGGCGATCGACTTGTGCCAGAAGACATTCATGGCCATGCCCAGCGCCTGACCTTCTCCGGCATTGGCGTCTATCAACCCGCCCTCTTCGACGGCGTGGCGCCAGGATCACGAGCGCCACTGGCGCCCAGATTGCGGGCAGCCATCAATGCAAACCGCGCCGGCGGTGAGCGTCACGATGGCGCCTGGGTCGATGTCGGTACGCCAGAGCGCCTGAGTGAACTCGATGCAATGCTGGTTGGACGCTACTCATCCAACCCATCCAACCCCTACAAATTTTCAGAACCTCAGGGAGCTTGAAACATGCACCACCCTTCCGATTCCGAACGCAGCGTCCGCGCGCACCGCAGGGCACGTCTTGCAGCCAAAATGGCGGAGCAGGGCGGCGGGGTTGCTGTTTTGCTGACTGCGACTGAGAAGATGCGTAATCGCGATGCGGACTACCCCTTCCGCTTTGACAGTCATTTTCATTTTCTGTGTGGATTTACCGAGCCAGAATCCGCACTGGTACTGATCGCGACAGCCGACGGTGGGCACCGGTCGATACTCTTTTGCCGTGAGCGCGACGCCGAACGCGAAACCTGGGATGGATTGCGCTTTGGACCCGACGGAGCGCGCGAAGCCTTCGGCATCGAGCATGCACAGCCCATCTCGACACTCGACGAGACGATGACGAGCCTGCTAGCCAACTGCCCGGCGATCTGGGTCGCGCTCGGGAGCGAACCCGCGCTGGACGCACGGATCAGTCGCTGGCTGGGCGCTGTTCGGGCCCAATCGCGTGCTGGGGTCAGTGCGCCGTCGCATGCCATTGACGTTCGATCCGCGATCGACGAAATGCGTTTGATCAAAGATTCGCTCGAAATTGACACGATGCGCCGAGCGGCCGTGATTTCGGCCGATGCACACAAGCGCGCGATGCGCACCACGCGGCCGGGGCAATTTGAGTATCAGGTCGAGGCGGAACTCCTGCATGAATTCCGCAGTCGAGGCGCTCAATCGGTTGCCTACGGTTCAATTGTGGCCGGCGCCGAAAATGCTTGCATCCTGCACTATCGCGACAACGATGCAAGGCTGCGCGCAGGCACCTTATTACTCATCGATGCCGGTTGTGAACTCGATGGATATGCGTCGGACATCACCCGGACTTTCCCGGTCGACGGGCATTTCAGTGGTCCGCAGCGCGCGATTTATGACATTGTCCTGGCCGCGCAGCATGCGGCCATTGCGGCGACGGTCCCAGGAGCGCGGTTCATCGACCCGCATGACGCCGCGGTTCGGGTACTGACCCAGGGTCTGATCGACGAACACTTGGTCGCTGGGCCAGTTGACGATGCCATCGCGCAGGGCACCTACAAGCGTTTCTACATGCACCGGACCGGCCACTGGTTGGGCATGGACGTGCATGACGTCGGCGATTACCGCGAGTCGAACAGCCCCTGGTCCGACCCCGGCACTGAGTCGAGCGCCCTGGAGCGCCCCTGGCGGACGCTTCAGCCAGGGATGGTGTTGACCATCGAGCCCGGCCTCTACATTCGGGCGGCCGATGACGTCCCAGTTGGGTTTCATGACATCGGAATCCGGATTGAGGATGACGCCTTGGTGACCTCAACCGGTTGCGAGATTCTCACCGCCAGCGTACCGACCGCGGCGGACGCAATCGAAGCACTCATGGCGGAGGGCAAGCGCTCCCGCTCATGACAACTGAGATTCAAATCCACGGTGCGGGCCCTGTGGGGTTAGCCTGCGCGCTCTTCTTGGCGCGCCACTGGCCCGATCCAAGTACGATCGAAGTCACATCGGGCGGCCACGCTGCGCCCGGGTTAGCGCAGCGCCCACTCGCGATTTCCGCTGGATCGCGCCGACTGATTGAGCGAGTCGCTCAATTTCCGGTCGAAAGCGGTCAAATCACGACCGTCGAAGTCGCGTTAAGTGGCCATCTGGGCCGTGTCCGGATTCCGGCACAGGACCTGAGATGCGCCAGTTTGGGCAACGTGGTCCGGCACGGCGCACTGGTCGAATGTCTCGAGGCCGCACTCGCGGGCAGCGGGGTTCGACGCGTTGTTCGACGTGTCGTTAGCGAGCCGAATTTCGACCTTCAAACCGAGCCCGGCACCTTGTTGATTCATGCCGATGGCGATCCAGGAGCAGAGGCCGACGTTCGGGATTTCGGCCAGTCCGCCTTGTTAGCCGAGATCCGCCTGACTGGATGGACTCAAGGCAAGGCGCTCGAGCTTTTCACTCCTGAAGGCCCTCTGGCGATTCTTCCCCTTCCAGAGCCGCACCGGTGGGCCCTGGTGTGGTGCGCGCCCGAGGCCGTCACGCAGCAGCGGGCCCAGACCCATGGCGAATCCCTTCGTGGGGCGCTCACCGCGGCACTCCGTGGTGCACTTAGCGGCGCTCTGAGCGCAGGCATCAAAGTCCATGAAATTGAACACTGTCAGGTGATGCCGCTACGTCGTCGTACAAGAGGAAAATTGATCGATCCTGATCCGTCGCAGCCGCAAGTCTGGATCGGGAATGCCGCCCAAACACTGCATCCCGTTGCTGGCCAGGGGCTCAATCTGGGACTTCGTGACGCGCACGAACTGGCCCAGACACTCAACCACTGGCGGGTGTTGGGAGGTGAGCGCCTTCCGGGTCAGTACCGTGGAAGCCCCCATGGCCTTGATCATGCGCTCAGGCAATATAAACGGGCACGCCAAAACGATCGGGCAGCCACGGTGCGCATCACAGACACCCTGGCGTCGGTCTTCACGGTGACTGCCATAGCCCCAATCCAGTCTGTGGTCCTGGCAGCGCTCGACCTCAATCCGCCATTGCGCCGCTCGCTCGCTCGCACATTTGCACAATAGAAAACCCGCGGCCGCCAAAGCACCTCATCCGATACAATCGAAGCGCCCTTGAGCAACTGGTCAGATCAGTTGCAATCGCTCCCTGTCATGCAAATCGGCCGATACCACCTCCCCAACCGTGTTTTTGTAGCGCCCATGGCGGGCGTGACGGACCGGCCATTCCGGCAGCTTTGTCGTGCGCTCGGCGCGGGCTATGCGGTGTCGGAAATGGCCGCCTCGAACCCCCGACTCTGGGATAGTGTCAAGACCACCCGCCGAATCAACCATGACGGCGAAGCGGCGCCACGAGCCGTTCAATTAGCCGGCGGTGAGCCCAACATGCTGGCCCTCGCTGCGCGCTTTAACGTCGAGCGCGGCGCTCAGATCATTGATATCAATATGGGATGCCCGGCACGCAAGGTTTGCAATGTGGCGGCGGGCAGCGCCCTGCTCGCTGACGAACCGCTTGCCATCCGGATTGTTGAGGCAGTGGTCGAAGCGGTCGGACAGGGCCCCGATGCGGTCCCCGTGACCGTCAAAATGCGGACTGGCCCACGGCCCGACGCCCGCAACGCCGTGCGCCTCGCGCAGGCCTTTGTGGACGCCGGGGCGGCCATGATCACGTTGCATGGCCGCACCCGTGCCTGTGGGTTTCGGGGCGCGGCCGAGTACGAAACCATTGCAGAAGTCAAAGCGGCTTTGCACGGCGCACGGCGGGTACCCGTGGTCGCCAATGGCGATATACAGACCCCGCAGCAGGCTCTCGACGTACTCTCAAAGACCGGAGCCGATGCGATCATGATCGGCCGAGCGGCCCAGGGACGGCCCTGGATATTTCGGGAAATCCTTGGGTTTATCGATCGGGGTGAAATCATCGCTCCCCCGTCACTCAGCGAAATCCGCGGCCACCTGACCCAACATCTGCTGGACCATTATCAGTTTCATGGCGAATACAGCGGCGTTCGAACCGCTCGAAAACACATGGGCTGGTACAGTCAGGCTTGGCATGGCGGTCAGGCCCTACGTGAGCGTTTCAATCAGCTCGAGTCGGCTGAGGACCAGCTTGCACTGATTGACGCCTGGTTTTTAGAGGCTTCTGATCGGACTAATTCGTGCCCCGATGAGCCGATCATCGCTGCCTTCCCTTCTCTCAATTGACCCTCTGTTTTTTTCTACCCAATGCTGCACCCAGACCCCGGAACCAGCCAACCCACGATCGATGAGTCCGTTGCATTCAATCTCCAGAAGTACTTCCGGGATCTTGACGGTTCGCACCCAAGCGCTATTTACGACATGGTGCTTCGCGCCGTGGAGCGCCCAATGCTCGAAGTCGTGATGAAAGAAGCGGCGGGCAACCAGTCGCGCGCCAGTGATCTGCTTGGAATCAACCGGAATACCTTGCGCAAGAAACTCCAACAACACGGCTTGCTTTGAGATGGTTAGGCTGACATGGTTGCTTTGAAATGAGCACCGAAGCCGTGACCCCAATCCGACGCGCACTGCTGAGCGTGTCAGACAAAACCGGCATCATCGATCTCGCTCGGGGACTCGCGGCCCGCGGCGTTCAGCTGGTCTCGACGGGTGGCACCGCAAAATTGCTCGCCACCGCCGGCATCGAGGTCACCGAAGTCTCTGAGATCACGGGCTTCCCAGAAATGCTCGATGGTCGGGTGAAGACCCTGCACCCCAACGTGCACGGGGGTCTGCTGGCGCGACGTGAAGTGCCCGAGCACCTGCAAGCACTCGAGGCCCATCAGATCGACCCGATTGATCTACTTGTGGTGCAACTTTATCCGTTCGAATCCACCGTAGCTCGCCCGGGCTGCACGCTCGACGATGCGATTGAAAATATCGATATTGGTGGCCCTGCGATGATTCGCTCGGCCGCGAAGAACTGGCGCGGCGTTGGCGTTCTGACCGACGCCGGTCAGTACAAATCTGTGCTGACCGAAATGGATGCCTGCGGTGGCCTCACCGACCCCACCCGGTTTGCTCTGGCGGTCGCGGCCTTCAACCGAATCGCGAATTACGATTCGGCGATCAGCGACTATCTCGCCTCGATACAACCAGACGGCACCCGCACGATGTTCGCGAGCCAGGCCAATGGCTCGTTCGTCAAGTTGCAGGATCTGCGCTATGGCGAAAACCCGCACCAGCAGGCAGCCTATTATCGGGACCTGTACCCAGCGCCCGGATCGCTCGTGACCGGTCATCAGGTCCAGGGCAAAGAGCTCTCGTACAACAACATTGCCGACGCCGACGCGGCCTGGGAATGCGTCAAGAGCTTCCCGGAGCCCGCCTGCGTCATCGTCAAGCACGCCAATCCTTGCGGTGTTGCAATTGCTGCGACCTGCGCCCAGGCCTATGCCCGCGCCCTCGCTACCGACCCAACCAGCGCCTTTGGCGGCATCATTGCGTTTAATCGCCCCCTTGATGGCGAAGCCGCAAAGGCGGTTGCTGGTCAGTTTGTCGAGGTGCTGATAGCACCGTCCTTCAGCCCCGAAGCCCTCCATGTGTTCGCCGCCAAACCAAACACCCGGCTTCTTGAGATTTCGCTCGATGGGGTCAATTCGGACGGTCCGACCGACTGGATTCGTGGTCGCAATCTGATCGACGTAAAACGGGTTGGATCCGGGTTGTTAATGCAGACCGCCGACAACCACGAAATCGTTGCGGCCGAACTTAACGTGGTGACTCAAGCCGCGCCCACACCGGCCCAGCTGCAAGACCTCCTCTTTGCCTGGCGAGTTGCCAAATACGTCAAATCGAATGCGATCGTGTTCTGTGCCGATCAAGCCACCGTAGGGATTGGTGCAGGCCAGATGAGTCGAATCGACTCGGCTCGAATTGCGGGGATCAAGGCCGCGCATGCAAATCTCAAACTGGCGGGTTCAGTGGTTGCGAGCGACGCTTTTTTTCCGTTTCGGGACGGCCTCGATGCGGTGGCTGACGCCGGCGCGATTGCCGTCATCCAGCCTGGCGGTTCGGTCCGGGACGAAGAGGTGATTGCGGCCGCAAATGAACGTGGTATCGCCATGGTGTTCACCGGGGTGCGGCACTTCAGGCATTGATCGCACTCTGGATGGATGCCTGATTGATGCCTGATCGACGCCGGGGCCCGCTGACCGGTATGCTCTGCTCGCATGCGCATCCTCGGAATTGACCCCGGCTTATTGCGTACGGGCTTTGGCATCGTCGAACGCTCGGGCAACCAGGCTCGACACGTCGCCCACGGCGTGATTCGTATCCCGTCGAACGCCGACTTGCCTCTAAGGCTCAAGGCGGTTTTTGAGGGTATACAGGCCGTCATCCGTGAGCATCAACCGGACCAATCCGCGATCGAAGAAGTTTTTGTCAACGTGAATCCTCGAGCAACGCTGCTCCTGGGTCAGGCGCGAGGCGCCGCGATCGCAGCGCTCACCGCCGCCGACCTACCCGTGGCTGAGTACACCGCATTGCAGATTAAAAAGGCCGTCACCGGGCACGGCCGCGCGAGCAAAGAACAAATTCAGCGATTGGTTTGCGCCCTGTTGAAGCTCGATGAGGCGCCATCGCAAGATGCAGCGGACGCGCTCGCCTGTGCCCTGTGCCATGCCAATAGCTCGCGCACGGCCGACGCGTTATCGCTGGCCGCAGGTAACGGTCAACGGGCTCTGACACTGCGACGCGGGCGTGTGTCGGCGGATACCCCGACTGGATTACCCCCCGCCCTCGCCGCACTGGGACTTCGGGTCCGCCGCGGTAGACTGGTGTCGTCATGATTGGACGAATTAACGGCCTGCTGGTCGAGAAAAACCCCCCTCAGATCGTCGTCATGGCGCATGGACTTGGGTACGAAGTCGACGTCCCCATGAGCACGTTTTGCGAACTGCCGGCTCTCGGTCAGGAAATCACCCTGCTGACGCACCTGGTGGTTCGCGAAGACGCGCAATTGCTTTATGGGTTTTCAACAGGCCCTGAACGGCAGGCCTTCCGTGCGCTGATCAAGATCAGCGGCGTCGGGCCACGGATCGCCCTGGCCGTGCTCTCGGGCATGACGGTTGACGATCTGACGCAGGCCGTTGCCAACCAGCAATCCGGGCGACTGCAAAAAGTTCCAGGCATTGGCAAGAAAACCGCCGAGCGACTCCTGCTCGAACTTAAAGGCAGGCTGGGTGATGCCCTCCCTGGCGCTGGCGGGGTTGGTATGAGCGGTACCGATCCCTTGTCAGACACCCTGCATGCCCTGGTTGCACTGGGCTATTCGGAGCGCGAAGCCGATGCGGCTGTGCGAGCGCTCGCCCCAGGACTGTCGGTCGACGATGGAATCCGGCAGGCGCTGAAATCGCTTGCCCGGGGCTGATCATGACCCGTGA
>Ga0114981_10001302_pt1 | contig 16324 bp, 3 predicted proteins | sample S_140806_MF_Meta_FD_87028 | JGI IMG/M metagenome (GOLD analysis project Ga0114981, IMG submission 87028) | Freshwater microbial communities from Lake Simoncouche, Canada to study carbon cycling - S_140806_MF_MetaG | ecosystem: Environmental > Aquatic > Freshwater > Lake | place: Lake...
TGAATGATACAGCGGAAATCGCAAGCATAGAAGCTGAGACGGAAGAGAGTATCATCAAGACGAAAGTAAGCAATGCAGTCAATTCATATGTGAAAGTGTTTGAACCAATTCTCAAGTGCATAGGATCATCTCCACCAGCAAAGAAGAAACTTATGGAAATTATGAAGAAGATGATGGAATCAGATGAAGTTGTGCAAGATGGCATATTGGCCATCAAAACATCAGTCGAGATTTTCTTGGAAAATAAGCTTTCGGTTGAGAGAGCCCGGATCGCCAAAGATAAAGAAGGTCCTCCTCCGCCGCCGATTCCACGTCATCGTGACTAGATGATGATGAAGAAGAAGGAATTTGGAATGGACACGATTCCAAACATACAATATTGACGAATTGACAAATTGTCAAATTGTAGATTGAAAAGCAAAAAATAAAATTTGAAAAAAAGAAGACTAAACTGTGTGTTCAGGTGTGATGCGCGCGTTTTCGCGCAGAAGAGGTAATTTACTATAACTATAACGTCAATTTCAATGAGTTTATTGTGTCACACCACCCACCGCGATTACTGCCCTTATTATTAGAAATAATGGCTAGTAATAATAATGATAATAATAATAATAATGAGGAATTGTTAGCTGGAATAGTGCAAGAAGCGTGCGGCATATGCTTTGAGGAAGGTCCGGATACAGGGGCTCCTTGTGGATTTTCAAGCGCGCGCTATCATTCTAGATGTATAGAAAGACTTCAGGAAATTCAAGGGGGTAACTTTAGATGCCCACACTGCAACCAGCACATGCCCATAACATCAGTACCTGTTAATAGGTATTGGCTAGACGAGATTGGAGCATTGGAGCACATGAGTAACCTACTGCATAGTTGGATTTCGATTTCTGGTATGTGGGTTAAGAAGTCGGTTTTTGTAAGAGTTCAGCACGGCATGCAAAGAGGAGAGCGAGAGAGGAGGGTTTTGAGATGTGTTGTTGCGAACATTGTAGAGAAACTTAAATCAATCCTCAAACCCGTAGGAGGAGTTAGAGTCATATCATACTTGACTAGCGACGAATCAAAAAAAATGTTTATTTGCAGAGACAGCGATAACACGTCAGAATTTTATATTTTATTAAGAAGGGTTGCTTTTATTGAGTCAAGGGGGAGAATTAGCTGTGATGGATATTCAATTTCAGGATGTAGAAGGCGAAGGCGAGAGGCATCAGCCACAACCATTGCAAGGTAACAACAACACATACCAAGTGACATTGGACCTTGATGACGGTCTATTGGACCGGATATACACTGTGCCTCCTAACTTTGATGTATTGAGGTCTCATCAACAGCCTCATAAATGAAAGCCGCCCTGTTGTAATAATGTACATGATTAGTGCGGCAATCTAAATTTTATCAGGTAGTAGCAGTAGCAGTAGTAGTAGTAGCTGACAAAGATAATGAAGAAGGAGGTTCTGCTACTGAGGACGATGAGACCAAATTTTCATACTTCTTGTGATGCGATAAAAGAGACGTCCTATCTGACACCACGACATTGTCCATAGATGATTCTTCATGTTGGATGTTAGTCTCAGGGACAGAGCTTTCATTATCATTATGATAACCATGAACTACCATTTGAATATCCTCATCACCGTCCTTATGCTGTTTATGTGCTACGGACATCATCATGTGTGAAGTTGACGATGGTGATGATGTCGGCGACGACGAGCATGCAGCGCGCTGGCCTTTTTCATCCTCATGTCTCTGAAATTTCACTGGATCATGGACCTTAAATTGCAAATACAGGGATGTAGTAACCAAATTAGCCACCATATCGCTGCACATGCGTACGATAAGAAGGTCTATTTGAGCAAAAGCTATGAATATGGCAAATAACTGCGATATAGAGCAGTATACAGCCCATATTGTGGTAATAGAATAATACGTAAATGGTGTATGGGGAATGTATTTCAACTTTGTATCTTGAACCACGTTTAAGACGTGCGGAGATAAACTATCGGCTATAAAATCAGTAATAAACGTGTGCATGACAATCATGACTATGAGCATATTATACTTGTAGTAAGTATCAATGGAAACTTTCATAAAAGACAATTCCTTACGAGGACCGAATGCCACGAAGTTGTCGTTGCTAAAAACCCCGATTTCCACCATAATGAAAATAACCACACAGAGCCACGTGCACATCAAAATAGACATGAGCTTCAAGTCCATAAAAAACCTTCGAACATTGCCGGTAGCCCTCCTCGCGGCATTTGAGCATGAAAACAAACAGCAAGCCATTATTATCAATGAGATATCTAAAAATAGGTCTTATTGGCAACGTGAACGCCCAAGAGCCCCATCAGTATATACACGTGGCCTAGAAGGCCTGGATTAATATATAAAATACGGAAACAAATTAAAAAAATTGTGTTGTGTCTATAAGTCAACCACCTCCTCCACGACATCACAAAACAACACATATGTATGCACAAGTGCCTCCTGTGGTTGAATCCCCTCTTCTGGCGAATCTCAGTATCCTTGCGAAAAAACAATTAAGGAATGTGGTTGTTTTGTCTAGATATTTTTTATCAGTAAGAATGACCACCACCACCACAGCCTTGGCATTTCTTCTCTCGTTTATGTTTGTTGTAGGAGTGGGCGCCGAATGCAATCCATCCGCAACTGGATACTTTAACGAAAAAGGAACATATTGTTCAGGGAGAGCTGATGGGTTTGACCAAGGTTCTTGGAACAAAGATGGATGCCAAGCACAATCTAACGGAAGACAGTGTCCATGCTCTTGTTATAATTATGACGGAGTAATGAAAAAATGCAAATCAGAACATGATTCGTCCAAGGGCTTTTGCTATACCCAAGAATTAACCTGCCAAAAATGCCCACACGGCCAAGGTCTTGATAGTTGTGGTTGCGATACTTCTACATGGGACTGCAGTCCAGGCACATGCAAAACCTGCGCAGACGGCACTTATTCGGGAAGTGGGCTTTCATGTCTTTCTTGCTTAACTGATACAGAAGGATTTTACATATCTACTCCTTGTTATAAGGGATCTCCTGGCTATCCTGGACACGATGCTTTTTTCACCTCCTGCCCTGCAGGATACACATGTCCAGCCGGACAAAAGGTTGCGTGCGACCCTGGTTACTACTGTGAAGGTGGAACAGCACAGCGCGTGAAATGCGACGAATCCAGAGCTCAAATGTGCCATGCGAGTGGAATGTCAGCGCCAGTAAGTGGCTGCCTGGCAGGATTCAAATTTGAATCCTCAGCAAATAGCATGCAATGTACACAGTGCAATGCAGGAGAATACTTGCCAATTGGGGTTGGCGGGGGTTCAAGTCACATGTCCTCTACTTGCATGCCATGTCCAGAAGGGACATATCAAGATGCAACGGGGGCTGGTTCCTGCGCACCATGCTCTCCAGGAACATACACTTCTGAAAAAGGTGCAACATACTGTACACCATGCCTGGAGGGATCTTACCAAGCCAGGTATGGCCAACCACAATGCGACCTGTGCATCAAAGGAAGATACAGCGCTTCGTCATCAGCCGCCGAATGCATTCCTTGTCCTGCTGGTAAATATGCAGCGAGTGTCGGATCATCATCGTGCTCATTATGCACGGGAAATACGTATTCCAGCAAAGAAGGGTCCACCAACTGCTCGATATGCCCCCAAGATATGACAATATACGAGCAGGGGGCTACCATCACTGTCGTGGGACAGGGTGAAGTATTAACCTTTAATAATACCGAATCCCACCACCACGATTCCATAGGGAAGTGTGAGTTTTGCCCCACAGGCTACTTTACATGCAATTGCCTTCCGGGGAATTTGAACTGCTTGATAAATGATTGCCAGTACAATAGTCTATGTGTTCGCTGCCCACCGTCAGATTTTTACTGTCCATCAGAGGGCAAGAAAATGCCTTGGCGAGTCTGGGAAAATGGGCAAACATACGTGTTTAGGGAAGGAAATAGAACCCATGATAGAATACTGAGAGACTGTTTGAAGTGTTCTGAAGATACTGAGTACGCGTCCCCAACCTGCGACAAATCCAACACCATCTGCAAAACATGCGACACGCGCAAGGCTCTGATAACGTACGCAGACCCACCATGCAGCCCCACATCAAACGCCGAATTTTCAATGTGCAACGTAAGTCGCGGTGACCTCAGACCAGGGATTGGAATCTGCAATCCGTGCCCTCCTGGGTCCGCAAAGGCCAGTGATGGAGGGGGGTGCGAGCGGTGTCCTCGAAATACGTTTAGCAAGACGGGAAGCTCATGCATACCGTGCCCTACAGGCACCATTTCGGGGGGAGGAGCATCCAAGTGCACTGCTATGTGTGGTACCGGAAACTACTCGCATAATGGCTTACCAGAAAAATGCGCCCCACTTCAGGGTTCGTCTCAGCTACGAGTAGTTGCGCAATGGAAACGAGTAGCCAGTTTGGAGATGGGGGCTCATCTGGCAAACGGTGAGACAATAGTCGTGACCAATGCAGGTGTCGAAGGTGGGGGGGGTTCCTTATGGCGAATGGGTATGGACCAAGCTGGAAATGTTTATGGAGATGATAGTGGCGTGTTAGGTCGAATCACCGCCTTAATTTCAGTGAATCAAGCCAACTCATTTTCATCTTCCCAGACGCTTCTAATGGCTGACATTGATCCTCAAGCAGCAAGGGGGAGAATACGAAAACTCACATACGATTTTACCTTGGGACAAATAAGCCAAAGTAAGATATTGACTCTGGTACCCACACCTGCAAGTATTGGCGAGATTAGATGGCCTTCAGCGATTCAGTTATCACCATCTCCAAATATTAACGAAAACACGTTCTTTGTGGCAGATTCAGTGCAACATTGCATCTTTAAGGTACAACCTATTACCTTGACAGGGGCATTTTTTTCTCAAACATTATGGCGGGGAAGTGTGGGCTATTCCTCAATAGCCAGAAACCAGCTACAGCAGCAGCTGGAAAGTAAACCCAACTGGCTTTTAAGCAGACCCTCTTTCATGACACCATATCCAAAGACGGTGGGAGGAGGTTTCAATGATTTTATGATAGTGATGGATGATATTGGAATTTGGACTTTCAATGTAAATGACCCACCATTGCTGCAGGTCGCATCCAACCTATTTCACATATGTGGGCGAGCATCATCATCATCGTCATTATTATCTATGTCATGCGATGAAATCAATTTTCAGGCACTGGGATCATCTGGATTGACTGCAATGATAGATCCTAACTCTGATATGGTTTTGATATTTGTTGCATATCAAACTACCACGAGGTCTGGAATATTGTTATTTCCCAGCCCATCATCAGATGGCCAAACAGACCCAGCCACCATAATGGTTCAGGAACTAATATCCAGCTTTGAATATAATTCAGCTAGGCAATTTCCAACGAGTCTCTTTTTTGGAGACAGCAGTAAAGGGGTGTTTGTTACGTTGGGTGGGGCGATAGGACAGGTGGCCGAAGTAGGAATGCACGCATGCCTATGCGATGCTGGTTTATACTGTGATTCCATCACCCTATCATGTGTACAGTCACCTGTGGGGACATATTCCCCATCGTGGTCGTCACGTCCCATTCCTTGTAAAATCGGAACAATTAGCGAGGGACCTGGGGGAAAGGACGAGCTTTCCTGGTGCAAAAGATGTGCACGGGGTGACTTTACAACGAATAAGGCAGAAGCGCTGAATTGCGAGCCACTGTGCCCTTCTGTGGATCAACGTTTTAGCGCAGTGTTGGGTGAATGTGTACAGGGTTGCAATGTTTCCAATGGAGAGTATCTGGACTTGGACGAAATGACATGCAGAGGGTGTCCCATAGGATCAGGGGCAGTGCCAGGGAGTATAGGCAAGGGAATCAAAGAGGGATGCCCAGCATGCCAACCTCCCATGAGAGGCTCATTGGAAAGGCCAGGGGTATGTGAACCGTGTCCTTCTCCTTTGGTAACTATTTTTCCGGGGGCCACCATCTGCATGCCTCCAACGCACGAGCCTTTCTTTGCAGACGGACTTTTACTACCTCCCACATCACCGTCAGAAATCAATGCCAGCGAATTGAAAGCAAGTCAGTTTACGGTTTTGGTGTTTGATAACAATAATAGTAGTCAAAAAAATATTACAGGTGAGGTAATTACCTCAATGAGCGTAAACTCGGGAGGATTGATTTTTATATCTACTGGTAATGCTGTGTGGAAGCTTAATAGAGTCAAACAGCTGCCACTTTCAGAGCCTGTGCTTGTTGCGCGCCCACCACCACCACAATCACAGTTATTTTTGAGTTTGATTGAGGTATCAGACGACGGACTTACGCTGTTTTCAACAGAAAAGGGAGCCACATGCATATGGAAATCAACTTTTAACGAAGAGACAAATCTTTTCTCTACTGATAATGTTCATGACACTGCAACTCAAGTGAAACCATGGGCTGGAATATGTGGAGTGGCTGGTGATATGAATGGCTTCAACGATGATGCACGTCTTGGGCCGATAAACGGGCTCGCCATAATGGAAGTAGAGGGACACACATCAATGCTATTTGTTTCAACCTCCTCTCTTTCCCATGGATGTAGTTCAATTCGCAGCATATCACTGTACGACGGGAGCATAACCACGTTTTTGAGCTATGATCAACTGCAATCCCCTTTGATTGTGTTAAACTACTGTCCTGATTTGTATTTTAAGATATCAATTCCCAGGGGGACAGATAAGATATTTTACTCGTATGGGCCAGATATCAGATTAACAGAGATTTACAAAGACAATACAACAGCAACAACTCTGAACTATGGAATTGATTCATTTTTAGATTTTTCGCTGAGTAGAGATCACACTGTAGCCTCAATGTGCTCCAAGGCCGATGGAACCCTAGTCATATTGGAAGGCTATGGGGGGGATTTAATCATTGTAGCCCCTAGAGTATGGTCACAGGAAACTCCTTTGGTGGCCAAAACTGTGAGCAACCTCCTCCTCCTAGGCAACAATCATGAAATTTTGGAATGCGTTGGACAGCATATATGGCACGCTGATTCTCAAATTGTTTATGAGTCAAGTTATAGTAGTAGCGGTGGTGGTGATGGTTCACTACTAGCAGGATGTATTGGGGGGTTTGTTTTGGACTCCAACCAAGCATGCATGCAAGTGGGAATAGGGCAATTTTCCATTCCAAACAGCCAACTTCCATTGAATTGCAAAGGAGGTACCTATGGAACAGAAGGTGGGTCACTTCATGTTTCATGTAAACAATGCCCACCAGGCTCCATATCACAGGAAGGAGCATTGGGCTGCGATCCGTGTCCCCCATCTCAACCATATTCGTCAAAGGACTACACAAGTTGCCTATCAGCATGCCCAGCAAGTACATATTTAGTTTTACGTGATAAGTTTAAATCTTGCACAGCGTGTCCCGCTGGTTTTTTTGGACCTGTAGGGGCAACCTCCATAAGCGAATGCAAACCATGCGCGGCAGGAACATATGTGGACGAAAGTACACAAGGTTTATGTGTTCGGTGCCCTGATGGATGGTCCTCTGCTACCGGCAGTCATACATGCGTAAAGGTGTGCAGGCCTGGACAGTGCGCGGCCGACGGAGTTTCATGCAAAACCTTAACTTCAAACTGGGAGATTGTCACTTCTGTGTTTGTTCCAAGGGGAGTATTTATGAGAGCAATTGCAGTTAGCAGGGGTGGGGGTGTATTTTACACAGACAATGACTTTATCAAGTACTTTCTTGACGATTGTCCAGCACATCTTACCCTGGCTGAAGCTGAGGTTTGTTCCAAGTCAGGCGTGGATATATTACCTCCTCTATGTTCTGGATGCAGCAGGGGGATATCCGCTATGATGTTTTCGCAACATTTTGCAAGTGGCACCACTACAAGTCAACGCTATCTATACATAACATCTATAACAACCCACAGCATTTACAGACTTCCTATATTGTACAAGCAAGGGATAGTGGACGTAGAAGGAACACAGGCAAAACTTGCCGATGACTTTTATGAATCTTCGTCGTCCTCCTCTGCATCATTGTACAGCAACATTTTTTCAGATCACTGGTTGTTGATTGGGAGTGCAAATGGTATTGCTGGTTTTTTTGACGGCCCATTTCTTTCGGCGAGATTTAACACACCATCTGAACTTGACATTTCGGCGGATGATAGATTCTTAATTATCAGCGATTTTTTTAATCACAGGATACGAATAGCTGACTTTCAAACTAGCAGAGTGTCCACTGTGTTTGGAACGGGGAATCCTTGCTGGAATGTAGGAACCACCTCTGCCTGCAGTCAAGGCGCATTTACCATGGATCAGTGCAAAACATCATCAGCGTCCAGTTGCGCATCTGCTAATATGCCTATTGGAGTTGGACTTTCACCTGATGGATCCGTTCTGTATGTTGCCATGAATCAAGAAAATGCAGTAGGCAGCTTGAGTAATCCACTACTACTAGAGTCAAACCACGATTTCAGCATTTTGTGCAGGCTAATATCCAGCCAAAAAAAAAACGCCATAGAAACATGCCAGACATGGACGGCAGGCAGCAAAAGCTGTATGCTCTACAGGCCATATGATGTTATTGTTTCAGGTAACTCGGTGTACGTAAGTGTGACAGAAGGAATCACTAAAATAGACTTAGATAGCGGTTCCTGTCAGCAAATAGGGGGGAGTTATTGGGACTTTGATCCTAAAACAAGCAGAGGTTTAAAAGATGGCGAGATAAATCCTTCATTTAATACTTCTGATGCAAGAATGAGCCAACCTTTTCGCCTGGCCCTGGCTCAAGATAGAGGAATTCTTTACATAGCAGATATGAAAAATGGAGCAATCAGAAGGGTCTTTATAGACGGTCGGTGTAAATGCCCCGGTGGAAGCATATATGTTGCAGGTTCTCAGTCATGCTACAACCCAACGCAGAAATGGTCGTCCAAGGTCTTGATGCAGTGCCCCGAAGGGCAGTACGCGCTTGAAGGGGAAACATCATGTAAAAGCTGCATAGAGGCTGAAATTTATGGAATTTCAACGGCCATAGGATGCACCATTTGGAAACAAGGTCAAGCTGCTATCGCAAAATTAAGAGAAAGGGGGTTTACTTACGCTACTATCGTAGGAAATCCTCAGAATCCGCCCAATACAGTCGCCGCAGATTGGTACGGTAGCGACAACTACGCGCCAGCATTTCCTCAGTGGGATGACATTTTCAAGGCTACATCTCCGGTGAAGTATAATATGGGAGAAGCATCAGGACATGCGCCTTGGGGTGGAGATTTTGCGTCATATACGTATAACACAGAACTAAATACTTGGATGGTCGAGGCTAGTCAGGTGCTTCAGCCCACTCTGATTATACCGGGGTTCTGGTATCCATGCAGCCCTTCAAAAGTGAAAAGTGAGAATGGAACCTGCCTTTGCACACACCGCGTCGGAGCATTTGATTCTGAGCAAAGTACAAGCAGCGCCAGCAACAACCCGTGGCATTCCATACGAATGGCTGCGTTTGAGGCGGGTGCCAAGGTATTAGCAGAAAACAGCATACTCACTGAATATGCCGGCGGGACTACAACAACAACAACTACTACTACTGTCACAACAAATAACAACAAAATACAAAAATGGAGTAGATTTATGATATTGGGAAGCGACCGCAATTCCCCATCTGTATGCTCTCGAACTGGGGGAAAAGGCCCATGTTTTCCCATTTTCAAGCATATATTTTCAGAGATTGACTCGGGTGCTGCTGGCAGCGCTTTAGATTTTGAATTCCTAGACGCTAGCTTATTCAAAAATGGCTGGCTTGCAGATGGAATCTCAACACTGACATGCAGTACAGGGTGGCCGGCTCACTATATGTGCCCAGACGGCTATACGTGGGTGGCCCCTAACATGTTCAGCACTTCATCAGTGAACAAAATAGCCAATGCAATGGAATCCCCCATCGCATGCTTATCTTGCATGCCAGGATCTTTTTCGTTCTTGCGCCAATCTCAAAAAGTCAAAACAGGTGGGCCATATACTTGCTCAAAGTGCCTAAGGGGTATGTATAGCAGCTCTGTGGGGTCAACGTCGTGCACATTATGCCCTTCTGGTACATACGCCAGCCAACGCGGAGCTACCGCGTGCGTTGATTGCCCACCATTTTACTGGACAGATGAAGGAGCTCAAACAAGCCAGTCATGCAGCCCGTGTCCCCCGGGAAGTGGCAGTTGCGCGACTTGTGCGGCAGGACACTACCAAAATATGGCAGCGCAGGGAGTTTGCATAAAGTGTCCTCGTGGGTATGCTTCAGAATCAAGCAACCTCACCACATGCACCCCCTGCGCACCTAAGTTTTACCAGTCACTTTCCGGAATGGCGTTTTGTGAGGCTTGTGTGGATGGGTCTTATGCTATACAGGAAGGCTCCACCACGTGCATATCGTGCGAAAACACACCATCTTGCAATCTTGCAGTCAACGGCACATGTGGTGTAGGCTGTGGCTTAAACTATTACCATGATGCTTCAGTGACTGGGAGGAGCAGCAAATGTACAAGGTGCCCTGCAGGGAGCATCAACGCATTTAATCCGTGTGCAAAGGATAAAATCTCTTGCTCCACCGCGGCGATAAATGACAAATACGCAGTATTGGTAGGACCTATTGCAGGTGATATAATTGAAAGGTGCCCCCTAGGGTCACATCCAAATCCAGACAGATCTGGCTGCACAATTTGCGAGCCAGGAACATATGCTTCACCATTGCAAAATGCGGGAACGTGCCCGTTGTGTCAGGCTGGATACCATTCTTCGCGACAAAATCAAACGTCATGTGACGCATGCCCACCAGGAACATTTGCTTCAAATAAAGGTCAAGCTGGAACCTGTATATCATGCGCTTTGGGCAAATTTTCGCCGACGTTTGCATCAACCATTTGCTCAGAATGTTCAGCTGGATTTTACGCCAATAATGAGGGCTCCCTACAATGTACACCATGCCCCAACGGAACATGGAGCAATGAAACGGCAAAAAAATCTGGATGCGAAAATATATGCGCAGCAAGTGAAGGTTGGTATAGCGGAAGCGGGGCCACTGCGTGCCGGTTTTGCGAAGGAGGATTTGTAGATTCGCTTTCTCAAAATAGTAACTGCATTGGTTGTGGACTGGGTATGTATCAAAAAACAAATAATATCACGGGAATTCGCGAATGCAAGCAGTGTGCCATAGGACTGGTAAACCTTTACGAGTCGTTCGCGTCCAACGCGAGCATTTGCGAACCTTGCCCTTCAATACTAGACTACAGCCCTGCTAATTTGTCTGGCGCCTCATGCTATACATCGCCACTTGGACATGTACCCACATTGCCAATCAAAACAAACTTTGTTTCTTGCAGCCCAGGAACATACAGAAGCGCGTTGAATACGTCATGCGTAAAATGTCCAGCCGGTTATGTATCAGAAAATTATGGTCAGCATGAATGCACAGCGTGCTATCCAGGCACATACAGTCACTTGGACGGTTCTACCTGCGTTGACTGTGATTTGGGGCTGGTAAGCACACAGCATGCATCCACCGGATGCCATTCATGCCCCCAAGGAAGTATCGCCACGCTATTTGGGACAGTGTGCATGCCATGCCCCCCCAATACATATGAGTTTGACGGGACCCAATGCAAACCATGTGACTGGGGAAAAACGTCTGTTCCTGGATCTACAGCGTGCACACCGTGCCCCAAATGGACCTTGTTTGATGAAGCTACCAGAATGTGTATAGTGTGTCCTGCAGGGTCCTATATGTATGATAGGGGCATGAACAACCTTTACGGATGTTATCCTTGTCCCAAAGGACTGCAAAATCCCATGAGTGGGGCTAATTCCTCTTCTTCTTGTACAAAGTGCACCACTGGCTATATACCCACCACTACAGCAGGCGGGGCGACAGGATGTACAACGTGTCCAATTGGCCAGAGAGAAGTCGCTGGCACCGAATGCGAAGCATGTTCCAGGGGGTCCTTCAGTATGAGAGGCATAATTTGCACGCCATGCTACACAGGGACATTTGCTCGCGAAAGTGGTTCTAGTCAGTGTGACCTTTGTTCTCCTGGATTGTATGCAAATGCTACGGGGCAGTCCGAATGCCACCAGTGCGACCATGGAACTTTTTCAAATGTCAGCGGATCCACCTCATGTCTCACATGCAATTCAGCAGAAAATGGATATGCGCCAGTCAAGGGCATGATTTCATGTGTGCCTAGAAAGCAGAGGTGCAGTGAGGGTCAGTACATCCTACTGCAAACGCATATGCCGGCCCAAGATAACGTATGTGTAGATTGCTTGCCTTGCGCTGGAAATGAGTGGGCTGTCACAACCCAGGTAGAGCAGTGGACAAACTTGGTACCCCCAGGAGCATGCCCAGGGGACGCAACATCTCCAGGATACACCTGCATTAAAAATGTACCAGAGGCTGGCAAATATCTGGCTGTAAAATCTCTAGCTGGATCTACACCTTATGCTACGCAAAGTGGATCTCTTTTTAGTGTAGAGGGAATATCATGCGAAGATTTATCAAGTAACGTGGCTAATCTGGTTGATTACGTCACAGGCCCCACATATGAGTGCTATCTAGGATGCAAGTACGGTGTTGCCATTGGCAGCAACGGGTTCAGAGAATACTTAAACAATTATTCCATGGTTTTAAGCGACGAAAACCCATACAACAACGTTTTTTATCCACGTTTAGCTTCACCTGCTTGGGCTAGTAAAATATGCTTGGCATGCCCGCTAACAGCATGCCCTTTGGGAAAATATAGACCTGAATATTCGCCTGGGTGCGGGCCTCCGTGTGGGTTGCCAGACTACCAGCAAACGTGTTCAACCCCAACACTCAACAATCAAGGCTGCATAGGAACCTGCACCTCTCCTACAGAGGGAGCCGTTATCTCTGGGGGCGCACATGGATTAGGAAATCAAAGTAGTTGCCCTTGGACTTGCGCATATGGATACCACTTAAATGAAGACGAAACCACAGGATGCACGCAGTGTTCCGTAAATATTTGCGAATCAGGATATGTGTTGGTGTCCACAGAACAATGCATGACGCATCACAAAAAATCAGATATTTGCAAACGCTGTTCTATAATCGAAGGCGGCACAGCTGTAGGGTGGAATAATCAAACGCGACTTTGCACATACTCGTGTTCCACAGGATACTACGCACCATTTGGGAGCTCCACTTGCATCTCATGCACATTTGCCTCATCTGAATGCCCCATAGGCACATTTAGAGATATGGAAAGCTGCTATATGAGAGGCGTTGAACCCACATGCTCAAGTTGCTCCACTTCATCGTCACAACCCGAATTAATATCCTTTACAACGCACGGTGGAACTTCTAAAGATAATTGCTCTGGTCTTTGTATAGCAGGATACCACACGCTCTTGGCCAACACGACCACACCCACATATGTCTCCAATACGCAAGGAGGCATGGGACTGCCTATAAATCAAATCAAGTGTGCTATATGCAAAATAGATGACACTGTATCCTGCCATGGAAAGTGTTCCTATGGACATTTCAGAAACACTTCTGTCACTTTAGATACTACACCAGGAGCCTGTGTTTCATGCACAACCAATGTCCAATGTGGGGCAGGAAAGTACGCTCCTATATGTTCTGGAAATGGAACATCAGACGTAGGGTGTCACGTTTGCAATCAATCCATACTCATACAAGATGGTCAATTAGTACGCGAATTTGTGTCATATGAGGTACAGCAAAAGTTTGTCACGACGTCTATAGTATATCCCAGTATACCTTACAACTGTCCTTCTGTTTGCGTTGCCAATTACGTACACACAGGTGAAAGTAACGGGGTGGGTAAATGCACATCGTGCAAATCATATGTTCAACAAAAGGGCTGCATAGCAGAAACAAAAGCCCCGTCAGCATACGGCCCTTTGCAGCCAACGCCCTGTGATTTTATCTACTCGCACTGGAATGCAACTCCTGGTTTGGTTTGGTGGGATTTTACCCCATCGTTTTTGCCACCCTCATACTTGAAAAATTCAGCAAAAAAGTATAATAGGGGAGGTTTTTGCTGGGCATGTCCTGTCGGAACGGGAACTTTGACAGGGGACGCGGAGCTTTGCATGCTTTTGCCTGGTTACGGGCGAGCCACACTAACTCCACAAACAGCCAGGGTTGCCATACCAACACTAGACGAGGACCTATACCTAACATTTCAGGAACCAAGACCTTATTTTGCTAGTTTGGTTTCACCTACTAAGCAGCGGCAAGAAGGTCGACGGCTCTTGTCACACGCTGGCATCACGCTACCTCGCTATCCTAATAATAATAATAATGAGATGAAGAACGAGTTGACAGCATTGAAGAGCAGGGATATTTCCATCAACATGAAAAAAAATGAGCTTGCAGGCGCAGCAGCAGCAGCAGTAACCATCATGCAGGGTGGGGGGACCAAATGCGCATATGGTTGGTACAAAACAGGAAGCGGGACAGGAGACTGCATGGCCTGCCCATTTGGAACCTCCACAATAGCAGAAGGTAGCAATGACTTATCACAGTGTCTTTGCTCTCCTGGATGGTATAGAATCAAAGTTGACGCCAATCACATCAACAATAACAAAAATAGCAACAATGATACAAACTACACAGCTGACAACCGCAACATGGCGTGCATTCCATGCGACACCAACACATTTAGACCAGCTGCAACTGTGGGAGAAGAAGGGTGCTTGCGATGTCCTGCAAATGAAACAACTCATGGCAGAAAAAATTCGACCCGATGCTCGTGCATTCCAGGTTATGTTAGAAACTACAAGTTTACACCCCCCCTATGTGTTCCATGCGACGAAGGGACATACTGTGAACCATGCTTTGACGGTCAAACAGATTGCCCTCCGGAGGGGGTACAAATTTACCCATGCTTCCCAAATTCTACGTCCCCACCTGGTAGCACTTCCATACTAAACTGCACGTGCTTGAGCGGACTAGCGCCATATACAACATCATCTTCATCGTCACTTTTACTGTATTACTGTGCCCCTGTGCCACCCACTGCAATATATGACCCCCAAAACAAAAAGGTGGGGTGCAGGAGGGGCTGGACAGAGCAGTGGTCTTCTACCACAACAACCGCTACTACAACTACCGGACAACAACTTTTAGGGTGCACATTATGCGAATTGGGATACTATGCAAAAAATGACCCAGCTACCCTCCCCCCCCCACATCATACTCTAACTTGCCTACCATGCCCGAAAGGGTCATTTTCAGCGTCGAAAGATTTGATTGGAAACTGCACGCGCTGTCCTTACCCACAGACTACTTTATTGGACGCATCAACTAGCCCGGAAAGTTGCGGGTGTCCTCCTCCTACAATAAAAGGGCCAGGCGGGAGCTGTGTAGGATGCTTATCCAATCAATATTTACTCACGGGTACGTGTGCCAACTGCCCAGCATATTCAATAAGCAGTGTTGGCGCAACCAGCATCTCCAATTGCCTGTGCATGCCTGGCTACGGCACCATACCAGAAGAAGAAAAAAAGAGCTGCAAAATTTGCGCGGTAGGACAATATTCAGCTGCTGCCAGCAATGCAAGATGCAAGCTTTGCCCCATCGGAAGCACCACTAAAGGTTTGGGCGCCAAATCTATAATGGACTGTGGAGCCACAGCCGATCTTTGCTTAACTGGATATACGTGGAGATCAGCCAATCTTGGCTGCGCACCCAGCACAACCGCTGCCCTCTTTCCATAAAACACATCTATCCACAGTTTTTTAACATGTATTTTGGGTTATAATACGCGTTATATGAATGAATAAACGTTTCATTGCGCCACACTTTTAACATAATGCAATTAAGTTTGCAGTAATTATGTATAGACCGGGTATATAAGTATTACTAGTAAATGGTCATACCGAGTCAAATTTATAAAAATACTGGGATCAGAAATCACTTGACCTATGCTCAGTGTATTAAACTAAGAGTAATATGGATAATTGGGGCCTCGGGGAGATTGACCCAGTAGATAAGCACTTTTTGCACGCTACATACCAAGGTAGCAGAGGGGAACAGGAAGACGGATATAATAGACACTTGGGTAACATCTCAATTGGAGATAAATCGCCATTATTAAAGTTTTTTTCTGTCCATGACGGTCACAGTGGAGATGAAACAATGCAAGAACTTGAAAAAGCAGGGGAGGAGGCATGGGAAAAAATAATGAAAAGCGAAGTTACGCCTACATTGAATCCTCCTCTAAATTTAGACGCTGATCCCAACGTCAGTTTTCTCGCCAAATTTTACA
>Ga0114981_10001303_pt1 | contig 16305 bp, 16 predicted proteins | sample S_140806_MF_Meta_FD_87028 | JGI IMG/M metagenome (GOLD analysis project Ga0114981, IMG submission 87028) | Freshwater microbial communities from Lake Simoncouche, Canada to study carbon cycling - S_140806_MF_MetaG | ecosystem: Environmental > Aquatic > Freshwater > Lake | place: Lake...
AGCCGAGGGTGACCATTGAGTACCCGTGCCATCTCGGCCCAGGTCGACGGCCCGTCGTTCCATCCCACCCGGACAGTTTATCGAACATATGTTCGGTATGCGACGGAAAGCACATACCCCTACGCTGTGCTGGTGACTTCAGATCCCCAGACCCATCCCGCCGAGCCGCATGTCGGCGCAATCAACACCAAACTCAACTGGTTGCGCGCCGGGGTACTCGGTGCCAATGACGGCATCGTCTCGGTCGCGGGCATCGTCATCGGCGTCGCCGCCGCCACTGTCGAACGTTCCCCGATCCTCACCGCCGGCATCGCGGGACTCGTCGCGGGCGCATTGTCGATGGCACTCGGCGAGTACGTGTCGGTGAGTACCCAGCGCGACACCGAGCAGGCTCTGCTGGACAAGGAGCGCAGGGAACTCATCGAAGAACCCGAGTCCGAACTCCGGGAACTGATGGGGATCTATCGGAGCAAGGGACTCTCACCGGAGACTGCCCGCGCGGTGGCCGAGGAGTTGACCGCACACGATGCGTTCGCCGCGCATGTGGATGTCGAACTGGGTATCGACCCCGACGAACTCACCAACCCCTGGCATGCCGCGATCTCGTCGGCGATCGCCTTCACCGTCGGTGCGATGCTGCCGCTACTGGCGATTCTGCTGCCGCCCCCGTCGAGCAGGATCCCGATCACCTTCGCGGCAGTGCTGCTGGCACTGGGTATCACCGGGTGGATGAGCGCGCGCCTCGGCGGCGCCGACCCCAAGCTGGCCACCCGGCGGGTGGTCATCGGTGGTGCGATTGCGATGGCTGTCACCTACGCCATCGGCCGCCTCGTCGGCGGAGTCGTCTAGCCGAACCGGGCCGGGTTTACTCAGAACTCGACCGGAACCGTCACGATCGGGGCGGTGGAGGGCCTGTCGTCGATCAGGAACGCTGTACCGGTCGGGTCCTGATCACCCAGATCCAACTCGTAGATCGCGGGATTCTCGTGCACCCGGTAGTAGTACTTCAGATTCTTGGTATCGGCGACGCTGGTCCACAGCGTGTACTCCGTCGACTCAACACCCGTGTCCGTCACATTGCGCAGAATCCCCCGCGGCAGATCGAAGTTGTTCATCACATGCCACGCCGTCCACACTGCGTCGGCGCCGGTCTTATCGGCGTACGCATCGCGCGCGTACAGGCTGGCGCGAATGAAGCGATCGGGCGAGTTACTGCCGCCCGGCATACCGACGTAACCATTGCCCATCGTGATCTTGTAACTCTGAGAACCACCGGCCGTGAACGGGCCGGCCGGGTTGTACGGCGAGAGCGACTTGAAGTGCTCCCAATTGTTCAAGTGGAACTCAAAACGCGGCAGGTTCGTCACGCAGCCTCCCGGTGACTCGAGGATCGTCGGCGGCTGGTTGGGGGTGTGCCATTCGAAAATAATCGTCTTCCCACTGGCATCGCCGACGCGCAGATGGATCGGAAGTTGGCCTTTGGTCGTGGGTGTGAACGGAAAGTCGGTATCGACGACGACGACGTCGCCGGACAGTAGGGCCGCCTGGGCTTGATCGGTGGTCGCGCAGTTGCCCAGGAGATAGAGCACAACCTGCCAGCTGGCGATTGCTTTGTCGCGATTGTCATCGGAAACCGGTGAGAACTCGGTGAACCCCGGGAGGTTGAAAACGCCTGCGACAAGACCCTTCTCGTTCATTCCGTCTGACCCCAGCGAGTGCGTTCCGCTGGCGATCAGCACGTTACCGCCGAATGCGTACGTGTTGGTCCAGTGCATACCGTCGGTTCCCGAGCTGGTGTCACCGACAAAACCCTGCCCGCGGGGAAAGTAGCCGATGCACTCCGGCAGCGGGGTGTCGAACTCCATCGTTCTGGCGTAGACGATATCGCCGTTGTCGGCCGTCAGTTTTATCCCGGTACACATGTGGCGCGTCAGTCCTTGTACTCGGCGACGCCGTCGTCGAGCACGACCCGGGCATTGGATCCATCGGGACCGCTGGCCTCGGTGCGGTACACCGCGCGGCCGGAACCGGTGCGCCAGATCGACGTCGTCAGCGTCTCGCCCGGGAACACCGGTGCGGAGAACCGCGCCGCCACCGCGGTGAGCCGCGCGGCCTGTCCGCCGGCCAGTTCGGCCAGCAGCGCCCGGCCGGCGAAACCATAGGTGCACAACCCGTGCAGGATCGGCGTGGGGAAGCCGGCCATCTCCCGGGCGAACCAGGGATCGCTGTGCAACGGGTTGCGATCCCCGGAGAGCCGGTAGATCAGGGCCTGGTCCTCCCGGGTGGGCAGGGCGATCCGGGCATCGGGTTCGCGGTCGGGGAACTCCGGGGCCGCCGCGCGCTGGCCGGGTTGTCCGCCGAACCCACCGTCGCCGCGGATCACCAATGTGGTGAGCGTTTCGGCGACCTGTGCTCCGGTGGCCGGATCGGTGCCCCGGGCCCGCAGGATGAGGATGGCGTTCTTGCCCTCGCCCTTGTCCTGGATATCAGCGACCTCGGCCACCACTGATAACGAACCCGAGGCCGGAAGCGGGGCGGACAGCCGGATCTCCTGGGAGCCGTGCAGCAGCATGCCCCAGTTGAACGAGCCGACCAGCGGTGTGGCGGCGAAGCCCATGCAGCAGATCACCGCGAAGGTGGGCAGCACCTGCTGAGGGACGTCATGGCTGTTCTCCGTGGTGAACGCGAGGTCGCCGGTGCCGGCGCCGACACCGAGTGCGTAGAGCAGGGTGTCGCGTTCGGTCCACTCATAGACCTTGGGTTCGGTCACCGCACCGATTGCCGAGGGGTCGATTGCCATTGCCGCACTCCTGTTCGTGGATGAGATTCCATAATTGCACTCGCTCTAATTCCGCCCCGCCAGGGCCAAAGACAGTGCACGCTGTCGGTATGTACGTTTCTCCTACCCGTAAATTCTCCGCGGCGGTGGCCGCACTGTTGGTGATGGTCATGCTCGCAGCCTGCGGTGGCAGCTCACAATCGCAGGAACGCAACGTCACGCTGACGTTCATTCGGCACGGTGAGTCGGAGGCCAATGCGGCCGACATCGCCTCCACCGCGATACCCGGACCACCGCTGACAGCGGTCGGTCAGGAGCAGGCGACGACACTGGCGAACCGGTTGTCAGATAAGAGCTACGACGGTGTCTACGCCTCGCAGATGGTGCGCTCCCAGCAGACCGCCGCTCCGATGGCGAAGGCAGTGGGCAAGCAGGTGACGGTACTGCCGGGTCTCAACGAGATCCCCGCTGGTTGGTTCGAGGGCATCCCGATTTCAGACACCTCCGGCACTTTCCTGCTGGGACCGGAGGCCTGGCTCAAAGGTGACCGCCGGTTCGGCATCCCGGGCTCAGTTAATGGCAACCAGTTCAACAACGCGTTCACCGGTGCCGTTCAGAAAATGTATGAGAGCGGCGAGGACAAGCCGGTCGCGTTCTCCAGCGGTTTGGCGATCATGATGTGGACGCTGCTCAACGCCCGCAACGGCAAGACGAGCCTGCTTGCCGATCATCCCCTGCCCAACGCGGGCCAGATTGTGCTCACCGGTAACCCGACGAGTGGGTGGACCGTCGTGGACTGGGACGGGATCACCAACTTCGCCATTGACGACTGACGCGCACTTCGCGATGCCGCTGCGGGTGCGGTATGCCGAGTGCGATATGCAGGGGCGGGCGTTCAACGGCCACTACCTCACCTGGATCGACATGGCGCACACCGAGGCGCTGATTTCGGTGGTCGGCAGCTTCGAGGTGTTTGCGCAACGGGGTATCGACTTCGTGGTGGCCGCGGCCGAGTTGCGTTTCCGCCGGCCCGCGCGGTTCAACGATGAGCTGGTGGTGAACGTCTCGATCGAAACGCCGGGTAACACCTCGCTGCGCAGCCGCTACACCTTCGACCGCGGCACTGAGCTGATCGCGGAGGCGACCATGACCCACGTCTGCGTGGATGCGGTGACCTTCGACAAGCAGCCGTGGCCGGACTGGTTCCGGGATCAGCTTGCTCACTCGTAGGCACCCTCGAGGTACCACCGGTGCTGCCGGTAGCACAGCAGCAGCGCGGTGCCGTCCACCAACACCTGGGCGCATGCGGTCTGTTCGCCGGTCGGCCATGGACCGGCCCACCAACTCAGTTCACCCCGGTAGCGCGACGCCGTGCCGCCCAATCGGGACGGTTCGCCGGTGAACATCCCGCGATCGGTCACCTGGACCGGATTGCCCTGAAAATCAAGCAGTTCCACCGGTTGGTCCAGAAGCACGGCCGGTGCGGGCTGCGGCAGCCGACCCGGCCAGGGCCGGTCGGTCGCGGCACTGGGAACCGGCTCGTCGCCGAACGGGGTCAGGGTTATCCGCTCGGTGGGCAGTCGACCGCCGCTGAGTATCGGTAGCTGTACGGCGTCGAGGCCCAGCAGACCCTGCACCCGGGCCAGCGCTCGGCTGGCCCGCATCCGGTCATCGCTGCCGAGGCCGCCCCACAGCGGCAACTGAAGTGCTTCTGCGGAAACGACTTCCACGGGCTGCAATCGCAGCATGATCACCGGGCCGGTGGGCCGACCTGTCCCCCGCCGGTGTTGATCCCCCGGTCGCTGCGCTCCTGCCCGCCGGGAAGTCAGCCAGCCGTCGAGTTGCCAGCGCACCCGATCGGCGGTGGCATCGGACGTCAGCGGTTCGGCACACCGCCACACCCGGCTGTATTCACCACCGCCGGCGGTGACGGCGTGGATGGCCAACCGGGTGCATCCGACACCGGCCGCCTCCAGACTGCGGTGCAGCGCGGCGGCCAGGGTCCGCCCGGCGAACGCGGCGGCATCAACCCGATCGATCGGCGGGTCGCAGTGCAGTACCGCATCAAGATCCGGTGGCAACTCGCGTCCGGAAGGGCTGCGCCCGGGCTCGGCCCGGACGAATCGGTGGGCCACCACGGCGTCGATGCCGAATCGGGAGGCAACATCCTTACGAGGTAGCGCGGCGAACTGGCCGAAAGTTCGGATTCCCATGCGCCACAACAGATCTGCGAGCTCTTCTCGGCCGGGACCGGAGAGGCTCGGCTCGGTATACAGCTGCCGGATGGACAGTTCTGACAGGAACGGCGCGTCCTGACCGGGTGTCACCAATCGGCCGGCCTTGGCGGCGAAAACCGCCGTGGGCAACTGATCGGCGATTCCCACCTGACACTCGGCACCGGCCGCGGCGACGGCGTCGACTAGTCGTTCGGCTGCCGCCTGCTCAGAACCGAAGTAGCGGGCCGCGCCGCGAACCGGCAACACCACCAGCCCCGGCCGCAGGACTTCGACCCGGGGCACCACATCGTCCACCGCCGCCGTGACACCCTCGAAGAACCGCGCATCCCGGGCCTCGTCGGCGCCGACGATATGCACCTGCGGACAGCGCGCCTGGGCCTCACGCCGGCGCAGACCGCGCCGAACCCCCGCCGCCCGCGCTGCTGCCGAACAGGCGATCACCCGATTGGCGGATGTGACCGCGACCGCTGCGGTGTGCGGCAGTTCGGCCGATGCCGTCGCTGCCACCGCCGGCCAGTCCATGCACCAGATCGCCAGCACCCGGGCAGTCACTGCCGGTGTCACTGCCGGCCTCGGGTCCGGATCGACACCCGCACCGCACTGATCCGGCCGTGGCCCGCCACCGGAACCTCGCCGGGGCCGCCAGGACCCGAGGTGATGTCATAACCACTCACCCGGGCATCCATCCGGATCGACGCGCCCTGCCATTCCCCCTGCGTCACCAGCAGAGTGCAGCCCCGCTGGCGGGCCCGCGCCACCACGGCGCGCGCTCGCGTCGCGGACACCGATCGCCCGGCCAGACCAAGCACCACCAGATCCATCCCGTCCATCAGCACCGCGGCCACCTCCACCGGATCGGCACCCGGTTGCGGGATCACCGCGAGCCGAGTGAGATCCGCGCCCATCTCAGCGGCGGCCAACAACCCGAAGTCCGGCAGTCCGACGACGGCCACATGACCGCCCGCAGCCGTCACCGCGGCGGCCATGCTCACCGGTAGCGATCGGGCTCCCGACAGCACCGCCACCGCGCCCTTCGGCACCCCGGCCACCAGTGGCTCGGGCACCTCAACCGCGGGCGATCGGGCACCCACCTTCCCGGAGACCGCCGCCATCTGGCGTCGAAGCTGTTCTAGCTGTTCAGAGCGGTCAGACCGGCCCTTCTCCAGGGCGATAGCCGCCGTCATCGCCCACCTCCCGCTGCGATCGACATCCACTTTTTTCGAATATATGTTCGATATCGGAAGTAAACACCCACCCGCCGACAAGCGTCAAGGGGTCAGCGGCCGGGCACTATTCCCACTCGATGGTGCCGGGCGGTTTGCTCGTCACATCGAGCACCACCCGGTTGACCTCGGGCACCTCATTGGTGATCCGCGTCGAGATCCGTTCGAGCACCTCATAGGGAACCCGGGTCCAGTCCGCCGTCATGGCGTCTTCGCTGGAGACCGGACGCAGCACGATCGGGTGGCCGTAGGTTCGGCCGTCGCCCTGGACCCCGACCGAACGGATATCGGCCAGCAGCACCACCGGGCACTGCCAGATCTGCTGATCCAACCCGGCCGATGTCAACTCCTCGCGCGCGATCAAATCGGCACGGCGCAGCGTATCGAGCCGATCCGCGGTGACCTCACCGACGATCCGGATACCCAAGCCGGGTCCTGGAAAGGGTTGGCGCGCAACGATTTTCTCAGGCAGACCGAGTTCGCGGCCAACCGCACGAACCTCGTCCTTGAATAACAACCGCAGCGGCTCGACAAGGGTGAACTTCAGGTCGGCAGGCAGACCGCCGACATTGTGATGGCTCTTGATATTGGCGGTGCCACTGCCACCGCCGGATTCGACGACGTCCGGGTATAGCGTGCCCTGCACCAGAAAATCGATATTCCCGACACCAGAATCGTTGCCGGCCAAAAGGTCTCGCACCGCACCCTCGAAGGAGCGGATGAACTCGCGGCCGATGATCTTGCGCTTGCCCTCCGGATCGGTCACGCCGGACAGCGCTTCGAGGAATCTGTCCTGCGCATCGACCGTCACAAGCCGGGCACCGGTTGCCGCCACGAAATCGCGTTGCACCTGTTCACGTTCGCCGGCGCGCAGCAGTCCGTGATCGACGAACACACACGTCAAACGATCGCCGACGGCCCGCTGGACCAGTGCGGCCGCCACCGCGGAATCCACTCCCCCGGACAGTCCGCAGATGGCCCGGCCCTCGCCGATCTGCTCACGAACGCCGTCGATGAGTGACTCGGCGATATTGGCAGGTGTCCACTCCGCATCGATCCCGGCGAAGTCGTGCAGGAACCTGCTGAGCACCTGCTGGCCGTGCGGAGTGTGGATCACTTCGGGGTGGTACTGCACCCCGGCGAGTCCGCGGCTGCGGTCCTCGAATGCCGCCACCGGTGCGCCGGCACTGGTGGCCACCACCTCGAAGCCGGCCGGTGGATGAGTCACCGCATCACCGTGGCTCATCCACACCGGCTGCGTACCGGGCAGACCCGAATGCAGTTTGCCACCAACAACATTGAGATCGGTGCGGCCGTACTCGCTGGTACCGGTGCGTGCGACGGTGCCGCCGAGAGCCTGGGCCATAGCCTGGAATCCGTAGCAGATGCCGAATACCGGAATACCGAGATCGAACACGCCCGGATCAAGCTGGGGCGCACCGTCGGCGTACACGCTGGCCGGCCCACCGGACAGCACGATCGCCCGCGGGTTTTTGGCCTTGATCTCCTCGATGGTCGCGGTGTGCGCGATGACTTCGGAGAACACCCGGGCCTCCCGGACGCGTCGGGCGATCAACTGGGCGTATTGCGCGCCGAAGTCGACCACCAGGACGGGGCGAGGCGATACTGAGTCCGGTTGCACCGGCACAGTCTAGAGGCGGATGTGCGACCGGAAACTAACTACCGACGGTCAGTCCGACCTTCTGGAACTCCTTGAGATCGCAATAGCCGGCCTTGGCCATCGAACGACGAAGCCCGCCGACGAGGTTGAGTGAGCCGAACGGGTCGTCGGACGGCCCATTGAGCACCTCACCGAGCGACGGCCGGTCGCCGAGGGCCACCTGGAGCATGCAACCGCGCGGCAGCGACGGGTGCGCGGCGGCAGCCGGCCAGAACCACCCGTTGCCGGGCGCTTCCGCGGCCACGGCCAACGGTGTGCCGAGCAGGACGGCGTCGGCACCGCAGGCGATGGCCTTGGCGAGTTCGCCGGAGGTGTGGATATCACCGTCGGCGAGCACGTGAACGTAGCGGCCGCCGGTCTCGTCGAGGTATTCGCGGCGGGCCGCGGCGGCGTCGGCGATCGCGGTGGCCATCGGCACGTTGATGCCGAGCACCTCGTCGCTGGTGGTCGCGCCCAGCGTCGAGCCGTAGCCGACGATCACACCGGCCGCACCGGTGCGCATCAGATGCAGCGCGGTGCGGTGATCGGCCACCCCGCCGGCCACCACCGGAACATCGAGTTCGGAGATGAAGGTCTTGAGGTTCAGCGGCTCGGCGTCGGAGGCAACCCGCTCCGCCGAGATGATGGTGCCCTGGATGACCAGCAGGTCGATTCCTGCCGACACCAGCGCCGGGGTGAGCGCCTGGGCATTCTGCGGACTTACCCGCACCGCGGTGGTGATCCCGGCCTCCCGGATGCGGGCCACCGCCGCCCCGAGCAGGTCGGGGTCAATCGGGGCCGCATGCAACTGCTGAAGGAGCCGGATAGAGGCCGAGGGGTCCGCATCGTCGGCCAGTTCGATGACCGCAGCGATCTTGGCCTCGACGTCAACGTGGCGGCCGATCAGTCCCTCACCATTGAGCACACCTAATCCACCAAGACGGCCAAGCTCGATGGCGAACTCCGCGGAGACCAGAGCATCGGTCGGGTGTGCGAGGACCGGGATATCGAACCGGTAGGCATCCAGCTGCCAGGAGGTGGACACGTCCTTGGACGAGCGGGTGCGCCTGGCGGGCACGATGTTGATCTCGTTGAGTTCGTATGTGCGGCGGGCGGTTCGGCCCATACCGATTTCAACCATGTCACGCATGATGTGTTTGCCTAGCGGGCGTAGTAGTTGGGAGCTTCGACAGTCATGGTGATGTCGTGCGGGTGGCTCTCCTTGAGCCCGGAGGCGGTGATCTGAACGAACTGTGCGCGTTGCAGATCGGCGATAGTGCGCGCACCGGTGTAGCCCATCGCGGCGCGCAGGCCGCCGGTGAGTTGGTGGATGACGGTGGACAGCGGCCCGCGGAACGGCACCCGGCCCTCAATGCCTTCGGGAACCAACTTGTCCTCAGAGAGCACGTCGTCCTGAAAGTAGCGGTCTTTGGAAAATGACTTAGCTTCACCCCCACCGGAGCCGCGACCCTGCATCGCCCCCAGTGAGCCCATCCCGCGGTAGCTCTTGAACTGCTTGCCGTTGACGAAGATCAAATCGCCCGGCGCCTCCGCGGTACCGGCCAGCAGCGAGCCCAGCATCGCCGCCGACGCACCGGCAGCCAGCGCCTTGGCAATGTCACCGGAGTACTGCAGTCCACCGTCGGCGATCACCGGGACACCGGCGGGACCGCACACCGCCGCGGCTTCCAGGATCGCGGTGATCTGCGGCGCACCCACGCCGGCCACCACCCGGGTGGTGCAGATCGAGCCTGGGCCGACGCCTACCTTGACCGCGTCGGCGCCTGCCTCCACCAGTGCCGCGGCCGCACTTCGGGTGGCCACATTGCCGCCGACGATCTCGACCCGGTGCCCCACCTCGGCTTTGATCTTGCCCACCATGTCGAGCACCCGGCGGTTGTGGGCGTGGGCGGTATCGACCACCAGGACATCGACGCCGGCGTCGACCAGTGCCATCGCCCGGTCCCAGGAATCCTCTCCGACGCCGACGGCCGCGCCGACCAGAAGTCGGCCATCACTGTCCTTGGTGGCCAGCGGGTGCTTCTCGGTCTTGACGAAATCCTTGACGGTGATCAGACCGGTAAGGCGCCCATGTCCGTCGACGATGGGCAGTTTCTCAATCTTGTTGCGCCGCAACAGACCCAGGGCTGCATCGGCGGTGACGCCCTGCTGCGCGGTGATCAGCGGCGACTTGGTCATCACCTCGGCCACCCGCTTGTCCATATCCACTTCGAAGCGCATGTCGCGGTTGGTGATGATGCCCGCCAGCGCGCCGTCGCCGTCAACCACCGGCAGGCCGGAGATATGGAACCTGGCGCACATGGCGTCGACTTCGGCCAGGGTGTTGTCCGGTGAGCAGGTCACCGGATCGGTCACCATGCCGGCCTCCGAGCGCTTGACCATCTCCACCTGCACGGCCTGCTCGGCGATGGACAGATTGCGGTGCAGCACGCCCATGCCGCCCGCTCGGGCCATCGCGATCGCCATCCGGGCCTCGGTCACGGTGTCCATGGCCGAGCTGACCAGGGGAACCCTGAGCCGGATCTTGCGGGTCAGCTGGCTGGAGGTATCGGCGGTCGCGGGCACCACATCCGAAGCGGCGGGCAGTAGCAGGACGTCGTCGAAGGTCAGCCCCAGCATGGCGATCTTGTCGGGGTCGTCCCCGCCGGTTCGTTCCATCGGTGCGGCCTCCATGAGCGTGCGAAGACTTCATCCTATCGGCACGCCGGTTCGATACCTGGCGCGATACCTCCGGCGCTGCGTAGGCTGAATGGGTGCGCGACCACCTCCCACCTGGCCTGCCGCCCGACCCGTTCGCCGATGACCCGTACGACCCATCGGCGGCGTTGGATGCCATTGAGCCCGGCCAGCCGCTTGATTCCGAGGAACGCTCCGCTGTGGAGGCCGATCTGGCCGACCTAGCGGTCTATGAGAACCTGCTGGCTCGTCGAGGTGTCAGGGGTTTGGTGGTGTGTTGCGACGAGTGCAATGAGGATCACTACCACGACTGGGACATGTTGCGCGCCAACCTTCTTCAGCTCTTGATCGATGGCACCGTTCGCCCGCACGAACCGGCTTACGACCCGGAACCGGACGCGTATGTCACGTGGGACTACTGCCGCGGCTACGCCGATGCCGCGCTCAACGAAGCCACATCGGACTACGACGGCTTTCGTTAACCAACCGGGACCGGCAGCGGAATCACGACCGTAGTCGTGGTGACCGGTGCCGGTGCCTTCGGCGCCTCCGCCGTCGTGGTCGCGGCAGCCGTGGTCTGGGCAGCGGTCGTCTGGGCAGCGGTGGTCTGAGCAGCCGTGGTCTGGGGCGCCTGCGTCGTGGTCACCGCCTGCGCCGGAGCGGCCGTCGTGGTCACCGCCGTGGCCTGGTCTGGGGTTGACGACTTCGCAGCGACCGAGGTCGTCGCGGCCGGCGCGGCACTTGTCGTCGGGGCCGCAGTCGTCGTCGGGGCCGCAGTCGTCGGGGCCGCAGTCGTCGCGGTCGCAGTCGTCGTCGCGGCCGCAGTCGTCGGGGCCGCAGTCGTCGTCGCGGCCGCAGTCGTCGGGGCCGCAGTCGTCGCGGTCGCAGTCGTCGGGGCGGCAGTCGTCGTCGGGGACTTCGTCGTCGGAGCAGCGCTAGTCGCAGCGGCAGTCGTGGTCGGGGAAGGACTCGTCGCCGGCGAAGCTGAGGTCGACGTGATACCGGTGCCCGACGAGGTCGACTCCGGCGTGGTCGTCGCAGAATCAGTCAACGACGGCGCACTTGGCGTGCTGGTGGGCGGCGCAACCGCGGGCACCAACTCGGTGGCCGATGGCGGCACGGTGTAGGTGATACCCGGCGCGGCCGTGGCTTCTGGATCGCGCTCCACCACCTTGGCCGACAGGTCGTTGAACTGTTGCATCAACTCCTGCTTCTGCGGCACATCCCCGAGTGTCTCCACCTGGGAACTGACCGCCACCAACTTATCCTGGGCCTGCTCCCAGTCGCCGCGGGCGATGAGATCCTGCACCTGATTCAGTTCGGTGCGCGCAGCGAGTGCCACCTGGTCATCGCGGACCTGAGTCGGGGCGCCGAAGAGCATCGTGCGCAGCCCATAGAGGGCATCGCCGGGGCCGGCGCCCGCCACCACGGCACCGAATCCACCGATACACATCACGGCAGCGGCCGCGGCACCGACCACGCTCAGTCCACGCCTGCTGCGCGTGGTGGCCGACGACCGGATGTCCCGAACCTCCCGGTTGACGCGGTTCGGCTGCTGCGCCAGTCCGGTATTCAGCGCGGCGATCGCGTCGGATTCTGAGATCAGGCCGGTCACCGGCGGGAAGCGCATCTCGTCTCGCCAGCCGCCGAGAAGTGCTGCCAGGTCGGCGTCTGCGGCGTCACGCGGTGTCGCCGGCCCGCCGTTGGCAAGCGCGCTGATGAAGTCGTCGCTGCTGCGGATCGCATCCAGCGACGGCTCGTCACCGGGCCCGCCGCGGAAGTCACGGGGGTCAGGCCCGCGGGTGTCAGGCCCACCGGTATCAGACATAGTCGAACCCCGATCCGTCGATCTCCGCCTTCAGTCGCGCCAGGGCACGATGCTGGGCGACCCGCACGGCGCCGGGAGTGCTGCCGACGGCCTCGGCCGTCTCCTCGGCGGACATCCCCACCACGATCCGAAGCGTCAGGATTTCGCGTTGCTTCTCCGGAAGTATCGACAGCAGCTTGGTCATCCGGGCGGAGGAATCGGACTGAATGGCCATCTGCTCGGGACCCGCATCCAGCGAGAGCCGTTCCGGTACCACCTCGGTGGGCTCGGAGCGGTTACGGCCGGCCGCGCGGTGAGCGTCGGCGACCTTGTGTGACGCAATGCCGTAGACGAAGGCCAGGAAGGGGCGTCCCTGGTCCTGGTAGCGCGGCAGCGCCTGGATGGCGGCCAAGCAAACCTCCTGAGCAACGTCGTCAGCCGAGAGCCCACTGCGCTCTGCGGCCCCCACTCGGGCCCGGACGTACCGGACCACGATCGGGCGGATGATCTCCACTACTTCTCGGAGGGCATTCCGATCGCCTGCCACGGCCTGCGCCACAGCAGCGTCGAGACGCTCTCCTGGAATGGACATCGGCGACGGCATCTCCAACGTTACGGTCCGGGGAATTCCGGCGGGCTGGCTCAGCTACAGACAATATCGGCCGGAACTGCGGATCGGCCGTTAGCTGCTGCGCAGGTGACCGCCGTGGCGCGTGATGAAAGCGGCGCTGCGGTCCCGAATATCGGCGATTTCGGTCGGGCCGTGGGTCGCACTGCCGATTCCGGCCAGCAGACAGGCCAAAGCCCAGCGAAGCGGCACCAGGCCGTAGGTCAGGGTGTCGGTCAGCGCCACGTCGGCCACCGCGCGCGACGCCGCCAGGTCGCCAGCACTGCACAACGCCGCCGCGAGCACGACGTCACTCTTCACACGATGCCGACGCAGGGCCGGAAGCGCCTGTGCGGCGAGGTCGACCCCGTGCCGGGCATGGTCGCGGGCATCGTCGCCGTGGCCCGTCGCCATCGCCAGTTCAGCGCGCACCCAGGACAGCCTGATCGGCAAGCGGTCGGGCGGCGCGTCGGCACCGGCACCGGCACCGGCACAGTCCAGCAGTGCGGTGGCGCGGGTGAGCAGTGCGGCCGAGGCGGCCAGCCGGCCCAGTCCGAGTGCATCGGCCGCCAGGCCGATGAGGGCGTCGACACCGGCCTGGGCATCCCTGCCGGCCCGGGCCAGCGCCCGGCCGTCCCATCCGCGGGCCAGTGCGTGCCAACCCAGCTGGCGGTAAAACGACGCCCGGGTGCTCATGGCCAATGACACCCATCGCCCAGGGGGGTCGCGGCGGAGCAGTTCAGCGAGATCGGCCTGGGCGCATGCGTAGCGCCCCTGGCCGCCGGCCGCCACGGCACGCAGCAGAAGTTCCTGCGCGCCCCGTGCCGGCGGCAACGGCCAGCGGCCGGGTTCAGCGCCGAAGGCAGCGGCGGCCAACACGGGGACCGGCGTGCTCGAAGTCATCGGTTGGCGACGCTATCAATCGCGGTTAAGAGTTTGTGCTGCCCGCGTTACGACCGTGTCAACTCAAGGCCCCAACTTCAGAGCAGACATACCCAACGCCGGGGGTCTCCTGGGTGAATCGAAGGCAAACGGTTCAAAGATGAACGTGACGTAAATTCCCACGCTGCGGATAGGTGATTTTGCACATCCAAAGACCCTTGACGGGGTTTCATCAGCTCTCCTAACGTTGCGGTCACGAGTGGTCAACGGCGACACAGCTCAACATTGATTCACGGGTCAGATGTGCGAAACATGCACGGGGAGAGAGGCTTTCAGATGTTACAGCCGCAGCAGCTACCTGGTCCGAACGCCGATACCTGGGACTGGCAGTTACAGGGCCTCTGCCGGGGCGTCGAATCGTCGGTGTTCTTCCATCCCGACGGTGAGCGCGGCCGGGCTCGGACCCAGCGCGAAATGAGAGCAAAGCAGATGTGCCGCCAGTGCCCGGTAATCACCCAGTGCCGGACGCACGCGTTGACGGTCGGCGAGCCCTACGGCATCTGGGGCGGCTTGAGCGAGGCCGAGCGGGACCTGCTGCTCAAGCGGGGAATCGGACGCCGAAGCGCCTGAGGCTCTCAGATCGGATGGTGGCAGGCCACCGCGTGCTCCCCGGTGCCGGAGGCCCGCGGAACCAGTGCCGGTCGCTCACGGGCACACAGATCCGTTGCCGCCGCACAGCGGGGGTGAAACGCACAGCCGGTCGGTGGTGTGGCAAGGCTTGGCACATCGCCACGGAGGATGATCCTTTCGCGCGTGCCGATCCCGGACACCTCGGGAATGGGCACCGCCGATAACAGGGCATTCGTGTAGTGATGCGCGGGGCGGTCACACACCTCGAGCGCCGGTCCGATCTCGACGATCCGACCGAGGTACATGACCGCAACCCGATCCGACACCTGCCGCACGACGGCGAGATCGTGCGCGATGAAGACGTACGTGAGACCGAGATCCCGCTGCAGGTCGGCAAGCAGGTTGAGAATCTGGGCCTGGACCGACACGTCAAGGGCCGACACCGGTTCATCGGCGATCACAAGGCGGGGATTGAGCGCGATCGCCCGGGCAATGCCGATGCGTTGGCGTTGACCGCCGGAGAATTCGTGCGGATAGCGGTCGGCGTATTCGCGTCGCAGCCCGACGATCTCCAGAAGCTCCCGCGCTCGCTCCCAGCGCTGGGCTGCGGTGCCCACGCCATGAATGGCTAACGGTGCCCCGACGATCGCGCCGGCACGGTGCCGGGGGTTCAGCGATGCCGCGGGATCCTGAAACACGATCTGCATCTCCCGGCGCATCCGGCGCAGATCCTCGCCCCTGATACCTGTGATATCAGTTCCGGCGAAGGAGATCGTTCCTGAATCGGGGTCCAGCAGACGCAGCAGCACACGCCCGAGTGTCGATTTACCGCATCCCGATTCTCCGACGAGCCCGAGCGTCTCGCCCTCACGGACATCAAGCGAGACATCGTCAACCGCGTGGATCCATCCCCGGGTGCGCCGCAGTAGACCGCCGCCTCGCAGTGGATAACGCTTGGAGACGCCGGTCGCGCGCAACAATGGAACATTCATCTCAGCGCTGCCCGCCCGTCTCGGGGAAGGATGCACGCGTCGAGATGTCCCGCGTCGTCAGCAACGAGCGGCGGCGTCGTGGCGCACTCGGCCAGCCTGTGGTCACAGCGCGGAGCGAACACACAGCCCGACCGGTGCTCGTGCGGATCCGGTGGTGCACCGGGAATCGTCGGCAACCGGTCCAGTCGGGGCCGGTCGACCCGGGGCATTGAGCCGAGCAGTCCCCAGGTGTACGGGTGACGAGGATCGTCGAAGATCGCCGCCGTCGGACCAGACTCGACCACCTTCCCGTCGTACATCACCTGAACGTGATCGGCGATCTGGGCGACGACGCCGAGATCATGGGTGATCAGGACGACGCTGGTGCCATAGTCCCGCGCGACGGCGCGGATCAGATCCAGGATCTGTGCCTGGATCGTGACGTCAAGCGCGGTGGTGGGCTCATCAGCGATCAGCAGTTTGGGCTTGCAGGACAACGCCATTGCGATCATCAGGCGTTGACGCTGTCCGCCGGAGAACTCATGCGGGTAGGAATTGAGCCGCTGCGCCGGATCGGGAATCCCGACCTGCTGTAACAACTCAACGACCCGGTCTCGGGCTTGCGCCTTGGACAGACGCTCATGCGCCCGGAGTTGCTCAGCGATCTGAGCGCCCACCCGCAGCACCGGGTGCAGCGAGGTCATCGGGTCCTGAAAGATCATCGCGATCTCCGCTCCGCGGATCTGCCTCCACTCGTCACGTTTGAGCGCCAGCAGATCGCGCCCCCGGTAGCGCACCTCGCCCTCGATACG
>Ga0114981_10001304_pt1 | contig 16299 bp, 17 predicted proteins | sample S_140806_MF_Meta_FD_87028 | JGI IMG/M metagenome (GOLD analysis project Ga0114981, IMG submission 87028) | Freshwater microbial communities from Lake Simoncouche, Canada to study carbon cycling - S_140806_MF_MetaG | ecosystem: Environmental > Aquatic > Freshwater > Lake | place: Lake...
GTAGGCAGCAAATAAAGCTTCCTCAATGGCTAGTGCGACTCTTTCCCATTGCATTTCTCGTTCTTTAACTAGTTGCTTGAGTGCTTTTATGTCAATATCCATTATTTACTACTTTTCTTAGGATTGAATTCAACTTGAATAAATGCTTTATCAATCTTGTCGAAATTTATTGATCTGGTTTTACCTTTAACTTCTAGTGAAACTTTTTCTTCATCTGATTCAATAATTCGACCGATTTCGGAGTTTGATCCGAAATTTATTTTTACTAATCTTCCGTTATTTCTTCTCCAGTGACGAGGAAGAGTTAAAGCTCTATCAATTCCTGGTGAGCCAACTTCAAGTGTGTAAGGTTTTTCACCTAATACTTCTTTTGCATCTAGTGCTTCTGAAATTTGGTTTGAAATTTGTGCTACTTCGTCTAAGTTGATGCCGCCATCTTTATCAATAGAGACTTGAACGATTGAATGTTTTCCAGCAGATTTAATTTCTACGTCTTCTAAATCAAGTCCCATGTTCGAGGCAATGGGCTCTAAAATTTGCAATATTTGTTCACGCGTGGACACGGGCAACTCCCTTGCGTGTAAGTCGTGCTATTCAGTTGGGTCTTGCAGTTGTGTCTCTAGGGTAGCGCTAATTCATTATTCAATTACTTTTGAGTTCATTGGTCAATAGAATGATGATTGACTTATTTGGAAATGGGGCAAAATGATTAATCGCAGAACTCTGCTTGCCTCATCAAGCGTCTTGGCACTAAGTGCTTGCGCCAATAGATCCTTTTTAGGCTCCAAGCCCACAAGTGATGAATTGTTAATCCAAGAATTCATCCAAAGAGAAACAGCTTTAGTCGATATCTATTTTGCTGGAATTAATCAAGAAAGAAGTTTTAGAACTCAATTACAAGAATTACGAGATCACCACTTAGTTCACCTAACTCTTTGGACCAAAGAAGTCTCGGCTACCCCTAATCCTTCCCCTACCGGTTTGCAGGTTGCAAGTATTACTCAGTTGTTATTGGCTGAAGAAGAACATTTGAATTTTTGTTTAGCATCCTGTCTTGTTACAAATGACGTTTTAATACTTCAAAACATCGGACAAATTGCGGCAAGTATTACTCAACACATTTATTGGTTAAACAAAATGATCACTCCTGCTACTCCAAAACCAAATGCTAGATATGAAGGTTCAGACATTGGTGGTGAACAATGACCACAAGCCCAAGTCCAACAGTAGAGACAAGTCTTTCTGAAGATGTAATTAATAAAATAATTATGGCCGTTGAAGGAGAAAATGCTGCAGTTTGGGCATTTGGGTATTTACTTTCATTTATTCCTGATGAAAATAAAGATTATGCATTCTCTGTTTTTAATTTACATCGTGATAACAGAGATAGATTAAGACTTATCTTAAGAGATTTAGGATTAACTCCTCCTCGACCAAAAGAAGTTTATGAAGTTCCAATTGTCGTCAAAGACATGGTAACTGCTTACGAATTAGCCAGCTTTGTTGAAAATCGATTGATTGGAATATATATACAACTTTATGCTATTGAGAATAAGTCTGTGCGTAGTAAAACTTTGCAATACGCACTTGATGGAGCAATAAGAATATTAGAATTTAAACAAACACCAATTGCACTTCCTGGAAGTATTTCTTAACCCCAAATTTGTAAAGCAAGTCTTAAAGCACTAGCAAATGCCACCGTTGCAACTATTACTTTTACAAAACTAGAACCTTTGCCAATTGCTGTTTTTGCGCCAAAAATTCCACCTGTAAAATTAGCTAGTGCCATCAGAAGTGCCAATGACCAAATAATTGAACCTGAAATTGAAAAAATGATTACTGCACCAAAATTTGTGGCAAGGTTAACTACTTTTGCCCCAGCACTTGCTGCTAAATATTGTTTACCTAAAGCTCCCACAAAAATGGCAATTAAAAACGCTCCCGTTCCTGGACCAAAGGCTCCGTCATAAAAACCAATAGCTGCCCCACCAACAATCATCACAAATGAATTCTTTAGTTTCGTTGGTACTTCTTTATTTTGAATATTTGGTGAAAATAAAATCCATGATCCAACAACTATTAGCACCACAAAAACGATTGGTTCAAAAGAACTACGAGGTAAATTACTAGAAAAAATTGCCCCAACCAGGGATCCGACAAATGCAATCAATGCCATTGGAATTGTGGCTTTTACCTCATTTGGCATTTTTTTAAAATAAGTAGTAGTCGCACCAGCGGTACCAAATATGCTTGATGCTTTATTTGTTCCTAATAATTGTGCGGGAGTTGCATTTGGTAAACCAAAAAGTAATGCAGGAAATTGGATTAATCCACCACCGCCACCAATTGCATCTACCCAGCCTGCTGTAAATGCTGCAAGCATAAGAAAAATTATGACAATTAGATCTGGCATTAAATTAAATAATTGATTTTAAGTGTGAAACTATTTTTGAAACCGCAATGTCTTGACGCTCACCAGTTTTACGATTCTTTACTTCTACAAGTCCTTCTGCCAATTTCTTTCCAACAACCACTATCCATGGCATGCCTAACAATTCGGCATCATTAAATTTCACACCTGGAGAAACTGATTTTCTATCATCAAACATCACAGCAATTCCTTCTTGATCAAGACTTTGGGCAATCTTTTCTGCTTCAGCAAATATGGAATCTTCTTTTCCAGCTGCAACTAGCTGCACACTTATTGGCGCAACTGTTTCTGGCCAGACGATTCCTTGCTCATCATGATTTTGTTCAATAATTGCTGCCACTGCTCTTGATACACCGATTCCATATGAACCCATGGTCACAACTTGGGTTTTACCGTTTTCATCTAGCACCTTTAGATCAAGTGCTTCAGCATATTTTTTACCTAATTGGAAAATATGTCCTATTTCTATTCCTCTAGCAATTGTTAATTTGCCGGCACAACTTGGACAAATATCGCCTTCTTTAATTTCAGCTGCTTCAATAGTTCCATCCGCAGTGAAATCTCTTCCTGAAACTAAATCGTAAACATGTTTTCCAGCAATATTTGATCCAGTGATCCAACGAGTTCCAGAAACTATTCTTGGATCTACTAAGTATTTGATTTTGCTTGAAGATTTTAATCCCAAGGCTTGAGGTCCAATGTAGCCACGAACCAATGCCGGATACTTAGGAAAATCTGTTTCTTCAAACACTCTCACAGTTGCAGGAGACACAACAGCTTCTAGCCTTCTCATATCAACTTCACGATCTCCAGGAACTCCAACTACTAATGGTTCATTTTTCCCATCAGGATGAGTAAGCATGACTACAACATTTTTCAATGTGTCTGCAGCATTCCAATCTCGATCTTCTCTTCTCAAATCTTTTCTTGAATTAGAGACTTCAACCAAAGTGTCAATAGTTGGAGTATTTGGAGTATCTTCAGCGTGAGCTGCTGGAACTTTAGAAAAATCTAAATCTTTGGGAACAGGAGTTGTTACTGCTTCTACGTTTGCTGCATATTCACATTTTTCACACTTCACATAAGTGTCTTCACCAAATTCACACGGGGCTAAAAACTCTTCACTCTTTGATCCACCCATTGCCCCAGACATAGCTGAAACTATTACAAAATCTAAACCTAATCTTTTGAAAGTCTTAATATAAGCATCGCGATGTTTTTGATATGAAACATCTAAACCACTTTGATCTGTATCAAAAGAATATGCATCCTTCATCACAAATTCTCGACCACGAAGAATTCCAGCACGAGGACGTGCTTCGTCGCGATATTTTGTTTGGATTTGATAAATAACCAAAGGTAAATCTTTGTAGGAACTGTAGAGATCTTTAACCATCAAAGTAAACATTTCTTCATGAGTTGGGCCAAGTAAGTAATCCACACCACGTCTGTCTTTTAATCTGAAAAGATTTGGTCCATATTCTGTCCATCTGTTTGTAGCTTCGTAAGGCTCTGTTGGAAGTAGTGCTGGAAAATGAACTTCTTGAAATCCGACAAGATTCATTTCTTCTCTAACGATTTCTTCTACTTTTCTATAAGTTAAATAACCCAATGGAAGCCAACTGAAAACTCCAGGAGCAACTCTGCGGACATAACCGCCACGAGTTAATAATTTGTCACTTGGCACAACTGCATCTGCAGGATCATCTCTGAGGGTGCGCAGAAAATAAGTAGACATTCGAAGCAACATGGAAACAGCCTACTTCTTAATCAGAATTTAGAAGAGAACCGTTGCAAATGTGGAGTGTTCTTGGAATCCCACTGATTTGTAAACCGCACGCGCACGCTCGTTGTAATCATTTACATACAAGCTCACCATTGGCGAGAAATACTTTCTGGTTAAATCAACAACGGCAGCCATCCCAGCTTTGCCATAATCTCTTCCTCTTAATTGAGGTGGAACCCATACTCCTTGAATCTGGCACACCTGATCTGTGGCAACTCCAATTTCTGCTTTAAACGTAACTTGAGCTTGATCAATTCTGGCAAACATTTTTCTTTGTTGAATTACTTCAGAAATTCTTGCTCGATAAATTTGTTCACTACTTCCCACAACTGGGGATACGCCAACTTCTTCGGTAAACATCGAAACACAAGCCGGCAATAAAATCTCTAAGTCTCTTACTACTGCTGGTCTAACTAATGGATCAGGAGAAAGCAGAGGTGCATCATTAATTACCAAAACTGGTTGATTACTTCTTATTTCTCGAGGTTTATTCCAAAAAGGTTTCAATAAATTCCATAAATCTAAAACTTGAGTCTTATCCCCCACAATTGATGAAGCTCTTCTGGGTGTATCAAGCAAATATTGCGCGAAGGCGACTCTTGATTCTTCATTGGTTTCTAAAGGAATTATGTTTGCGCCGTTATAGACAACAGACTCAATCTCTTTGTTGTTTTCGAAAACACTTATTTCATTTTGCAATGACCAAGAATTATTGCTTAAATCATTTAATCTGCTCAGAATAAAGCAATTGCTAATGGGATCTTTTAAAGCAAGATTTCTTACCTGATCAATATCTGTGCGCAACATTGGACGCACATGTTTGTTATTTGACCAGTACCGTAGGTTCACCGGCCACACCTTCGCCCATTGCCGCAGCGATTCGCGTTGCCTCTTCAATTAGTACTTGCACGATTTCAGATTCTGGAACTGTTTTTATTACTTCACCTTTAACAAAAATTTGACCTTTACCGTTTCCTGAAGCAACACCTAAATCTGCTTCGCGAGCTTCTCCCGGTCCATTAACAACACAACCCATAACTGCAACTCTCATTGGAACTTTAAATCCTTGTAAAGCTTCGGTAACTTGTTCTGCCAATGTGTAAACATCAACTTGGGCACGACCACAAGATGGACAAGAAACAATTTCAAATCCACGTTTTTTCAAATTAAGTGCTTCTAAAATTCCAATACCAACTTTTACTTCTTCAACTGGAGGAGCAGAAAGTGAAACTCTAATTGTGTCGCCAATTCCTTTACTCAACAATGCACCAAAAGCTGTGGCAGATTTAATTGTTCCTTGAAATGCAGGACCAGCTTCTGTAACACCTAAATGAAGTGGGTAATCACAAGCTGCAGAAAGTTTTGTGTAAGCAGAAACCATCACAACAGGATCATTGTGTTTAACAGAAATTTTGATATCGCGGAAATCATGTTCTTCAAATAATGATGCTTCCCAAAGAGCTGATTCCACTAGAGCATCAGGAGTTGCTTTGCCGTATTTTTCTAACAATCTTTTATCTAAGGATCCAGCATTTACACCAATTCTAATTGGGATGCCGGCATCTTTAGCAGCTTTGGCGATTTCTCCAACGCGATCATCAAATTGTTTAATGTTTCCTGGATTTACTCTTACTCCAGCACATCCTGCATCAATTGCGGCAAAAACATATTTTGGTTGAAAATGAATATCAGCTATTACTGGAATTGGAGATTTTCTAGCAATTGCAGCTAAAGCATCTGCATCATCTTGACTAGGAACAGCAACTCGTACTGCTTGGCAGCCTGCTGCATTTAATTCTGCAATTTGTTGCAAAGTTGAATTTACATCTGCAGTAAGTGTTGTACACATTGATTGCACCGAAACAGGTGCATCTCCACCAATTTCCAAAGGATGAGAATGATGTTTCAAAGTAATTTTGCGAGTTTTACGACGTGGGGCCAATACTGGTGGTGGTCCTTCTGGAATTCCCAAGTTAATCGCGGTCATAATTTAATCCTATCCCCCAAGTCGAACTGGGTTAACAACATCAACGTAAAGAAGCAGCATGGATAAACCTATTAACAATATTGCCACGGAATAAGCAAATGGCAACATCTTTGAAGTATCAGCCGGTCCTGGATCTGGCAATCTGCGCAATTTTGCAACTTGTCGTCTCAGACCTTCATAAATTGCACCTGCAGCATGGCCACCATCCAGTGGCAGCAGAGGTAACAAGTTAAACAAAAACAAAGCCATATTTAATCCACCAGCAAGATTTAAGAGTGTGGCAACTCTCCACACAACTGGAATATCGGCTGCTGCAATTTCTCCACCAACTCTTGTCACACCAACTATGCCTACTAAACCTTCAGGATCTCTTTGTTCCCCCAAAAATGCAGCACCAAATAATTGGCTCACTCTGTTTGGCAAATTCCACAACACTTTTCCTGTGCCAACTGTGATTTCGCCCAAAGTTTGAAAGACACTACTTATTGGTTGCTTCTCCATAATTATTTGTGGAGCAATTCCTAAATATGGAGACGCCTTATTTTCCTCAGTTGCGTTTGCGGATTGGGGTCTAACGGCGTTAACAATTTCAGCATTTAATTCAACAGTTTTCCCTTCTCGCAAAACTGAAATTATCACCGATTCAGCACGACTACTTTGAATTGCTGAGGCTAATTCTTCCCAATTAGAAATTTCTTTGCCTGAGAATTTGATAATTTCATCTCCAGCTTTGATACCAGCGGCAAGTGCAGGAGATGGGGTGGTTCCAACTAAACAATCACCTAAAACATCAACATCACTTGGTAAACATGACACGACTTGTTTTACTTGATTGGTCGCTGCAGGAAAACCTATGGCTGAGAAAGAAATTGCAAAAAATACGAAAGCAAGAACAAGATTCATAAACGGTCCACCAACCATGACCGTAAGTTTTTTTGGCACACTTAATTTATAGAAGACTTTATTTTCGTCTCCTGGTTCAATTTCATCCATGCTTTGTTTTCTAGCTGAGTTAACAATTTCAGCAAAAGGACCTGTGGCATCCTTGCCATCTCTAGCAGGTGGCACCATTCCAATCATTCGAATGTAGCCACCAAGTGGAATTGCTTTTAGTCCATACTCAGTATCGCCTTTTTTCTTTGACCAAATTGTTGGTCCAAAGCCAATCATGTATTGAGTTACTTTTACTCCAAATTTCTTTGCAGGCGCTAGGTGTCCTATTTCATGTAAACCAATAGAAATCATTACTACAAAAACTAAAAATAGAATCCCAAGAATTTCCACTTACTTTGAAACCTCACTAATTAATTGTTTAGTATCAACTCTGGCTTGTTTGTCAGCTGCAAATAACTTATCAATAGTTAGAACATTATTTGAAATAAATTGGCTGCTGGGAATATGTTTTTCCAAAACTTTATTCACAATTTCTACTATAGACAGGAATGATAGCTTTCGCTCGATGAAAGAAGCAACACATTCTTCATTTGCAGCATTCATCACAGCCGGAGCACTTCCTGCTGCTTGCCCAGCTTTTCTTGAAACATTTAAGGCTGAAAAGACTTCTTCATCAACTTGATCAAAATTCCAATTAGAAGACTTAGTCCAATCAATAGCTGGAGAAATGTTTTCAAGTCGATCTGGCCAACTTAAGGCAAGTGCAATTGGAACTTTCATATTTGGGGGTGATGCTTGAGCCATGGTTGAACCGTCAACAAATTCCACCATTGAATGCACAATTGATTGTGGGTGAACTACAACTTCAATATCTTTGAAATCTATTCCAAAAAGTAAATGTGCCTCTATAACTTCTAAACCCTTATTCATTAATGTTGCTGAATTAATGGTGACGACCTGGCCCATTGCCCAAGTTGGATGTTTCAACGTTTCTTCTAAAGTTACTTTTTCTAATTCACTTTTTGATTTGCCTCTAAATGGTCCACCACTTGCAGTTAAAATCAGTTTCTTAATTTGAGATTTATTTTCTCCTCTTAAACATTGAGCAAGAGCAGAGTGTTCTGAGTCAACAGGAATGATTTGATCTTTAGATGCAATATCTAAGACAAGCTTTCCACCAATTACTAATGACTCTTTGTTAGCAAGTGCCAACTTTGCGCCTGATTTTAGTGCAGAAATTGTGGCGGGTAATCCTGCTGCACCAGTTATGCCATTTAGAACAACGTCACTTCCTAGTTGAGCAATTTCGGCACTAGCGTTTTCGCCTACAATTATTTCGGTTTTAGTTGAACCAAGATTTTGTTTCAATAAATCAGCAGTTTTATCATCTGTTACCGAAACCTTGTGCGGCTTGAATTTTCTAATTTGATCGGCCAAAAGTTCAAAATTTTTGCCTGCAGAAAGTCCAACTATTTCAAATTTGTCATTATGTTTCTCAATTACTTCTAATCCTTGAGTTCCTATTGATCCTGTGGAACCCAGCACAGTTATTCGGCGTTTTGGCACACTCCAATTGTGCGATATTGCTCATTACGCGTAATCTTGCGGTAGGAAATTAAGCACAGGAGCAACATGTCAAGCAAAGTAGTCGGTGGACCAACTCTCGAACAAAAGCGTCGCATAGTTACCGCAATCCCAGGCCCTAAGTCTGTTGAGATGCAAAAGCGTCGAGTTGAAGTTGTCAGCGCTGGAGTAAGTAGTACTTTGCCAGTTTATGTAAAAAGAGCCGGTGGAGGAATCATTGAAGACATTGATGGAAACTCTTTTATTGATTTAGCTTCTGGAATTGCTGTTACAACTGTTGGAAATTCAAATCCTCGAGTCGTAGCAAATGTGCAAGAAGCAGTAGAACAATTTACTCACACTTGTTTCATGATTGCACCGTATGAATCTTATGTTGAAGTTTGTGAAGCGCTTTCTCGTTTAACTCCAGGCAAGCATGCTAAAAGATCAGCACTATTTAATTCAGGTGCAGAAGCTTTAGAAAATGCAGTAAAAATTGCAAGATACTTCACAAAACGTGATGCCGTTGTTGTTGTTGAACATGGATATCACGGCAGAACTAATTTAACGATGGCAATGACTGCCAAAAATATGCCTTACAAAAAAGGCTTTGGCCCATTTGCTCCAGAAATTTATCGCGTCCCAACTTCTTATCCTTTCCATGATGGTTTAACAGGAGCAGAAGCTGCCGCTAATGCCATTTCTCGAATTGAAAAAGAAGTAGGACCAGATCAAGTCGCAGCAATTGTTATTGAACCAATTCAAGGTGAAGGTGGATTCATTGTTCCAGCCCCAGGATTCTTAACCGCTTTAGCTAAATGGGCAAAAGAAAATGGTGTTTTGTTTATCGCTGATGAAGTGCAAACAGGATTTGCCAGAACTGGATCAATGTTTGCATCTGATCATGAACAAATAGTTCCAGATTTAATAACTATGGCAAAAGGTATGGGTGGTGGACTTCCTGTTGCTGCTGTAACTGGTCGAGCAGATGTAATGGATTCAATTCATGCTGGTGGACTTGGTGGCACATATGGTGGAAACCCAATTTCGTTAGCTGGAGCGTTAGGTGCAATTGAAACAATTGAAAAAGATAATTTAGTGGAAGCTGCAAAACATATTGAATCAATAATGATTCCAAGATTAAAAAATATGGCTAAGCAACACCAATTAATTGGTGATGTTCGTGGAAGAGGTGCCATGGTTGCAATTGAAATAGTAAAACCTGGAACCACTACCCCAGATCCAGAAACCACAACCAAAATTGTTAAAACTTGTCATGCAGAAGGTGTATTAGTTTTAACTGCTGGAACATATGGAAACGTATTGAGATTCTTACCACCACTTGTAATTAGTGATGAATTGCTCAATGAAGGACTAGACGTTCTCGAAAAAGCAATCGTTTCAGCTAGTTAATTCTTTTTATAAACTGCCAAATAGGCAGGATGAATTGGAATTAATCTTGTTAACCAAGCGGGAAAATGTGGCAAGAAAGAATCACGCAAAGTCTTAAGCCCATTTACTTCAAACATTCTTCTAATTTCTGAGCCCTTTGGTCTGTAAATATGAGTTGGATCTGAGTCATAGAGATACTTGTATTCCCACTTATTAAAGGCGTTATTAATTGTTGGTAAATGCACCAACGCAATTCCTCCAGGATTTAGCGCATCACATATTGCTTTGATTCCAGCAGCAGGATTAGGCAAATGCTCAATTACGTTAATCGCTAAAACTAAGTCAAATTTGTTATCAAAGGCCACACCATTTTGAATATCTGCAACTTTGAATTCACGATTTGGTGAGCGCTTCTTTGCCACTTCAATTGCATGATCTGAAATATCTGAGCCACAAACTCTTTTAGCTGAGTCGAAATAATCTAGTAACCAGCCATATCCGCAACCAATATCAACCACACTGGCATTCTTTAAATCAACAGATCCATACTTGGCAAACATTTTTACAAGCATGTTATCGCGTAATTTATCTATCTTTGTTTGGCTGGGATTTCCTGATTCATCTGTTGCGCCATATAGATTGGCGAAATATTCTTTCGTTTCATAGGTTTCGTTTAAACTTTGATGGTCTTTTTCACTTTGGCTCATAATTCCTCTATTCCTAAACTTCACTCGCCGCTAATTGACCACAAGCACCATCAATTTCTCGACCTCTGGTGTCTCTTACAGTTACTGCAATATCTGATTGTTCCAAAATTTCCACAAAAGTCTTTTCATCTTCAGGTTCAGATGCAGTCCATTTTGATCCTGGTGTTGGATTAAGGGGAATTAAATTAACATGAACGTCTTTGCCTCTTAATAGATTTGCTAATTGCTTGGCGTGAATTACCTGGTCATTCATTGATTTGATCATGGCGTATTCAATTGAAACTCTTCGACCACTAGTTTCGGCATATTTCCAAGATGCATCCAATACTTGCTTGATTGGATATCGCTCATTGATTGGCACAAGTGTGTCTCTTAACTCATCAGTTGGTGCGTGCAAACTTACAGCTAATCTCACCGGTAATCCAAGTGATGCTAGATCATTAATTCTTGGCACAAGTCCCACGGTGCTCACAGTTATATTTCGAGCACTAATTCCTAATCCTTCAGGTGATTCATCGTGGATGCGATGAATGGTTCCTACAACAGCATTGAAATTTGCCATTGGCTCACCCATTCCCATAAAAACTATGTTTGAAAGTCGAGTTGGACCTTCAGGAAGTAAACCTTGTGCTGCATATCTTGCACCAGCTTGTACTTGCGCAACAATTTCTGCTGTTGAAAGATTTCTTTTTAATCCACCTTGACCAGTTGCGCAAAATGGACAACCCATCCCACAACCTGCTTGTGAAGAAATACAAATTGTTGTTCTATTTGGATAGTGCATTAAAACACTTTCAATTAACAAACCATCATGTAATTTCCATAATGTTTTTACGGTATTGCCACCATCTGCTTTTTGTACCTTTAATTCATTAATCAATTTTGGAGTTAAGGATTCAGCAATTTTTTGCCTCTCTCCTGCAGGAAGATCAGTCCATTCATCATGGTTATCTGAAAGTTGTCCAAACCAATGTCTGCTCACCTGATCTGCTCTAAAACCAGGTAAACCTAATTCTTCTGCAAATTTCTTTCGCTCTTTTAAATCAAAATCAGCAATATGCTTAGGTGGTTTTTTTCTGTTGGATTCTTTTTCATTTTCAATTATTTCTAACATGTCAATTAAATCCTAAGAACAAGCCAAATAGCAAAAATGACATAAGTGCATTTGGTGCTAAGGAATCTAAACGATCAAACATGCCACCATGTCCAGGAATCAACGTGGAGAAATCTTTGATGCCTAGTTTTCTTTTAATTGAGCTTTCAAAAAGGTCTCCAACTGTTCCAGAGATTGCTAACACAACTCCAATAATTAATCCTTCGCTAAACTGTATGTCAACAAATTTAGGTCCGATGAGGCTTGCGAAAAGAGCAGCGAAAACAATTGAACCGACTAAGCCTTCATAAGATTTATTGGGCGATATATTTGGTGCGATTCGGTGTTTGCCAATGACTATTCCAGTTAAATAGCCACCGGTATCACTTAAAGCTGTGATTGCAATAAACAAGAAAACTCGCCCTGCTCCATCTTCTGTACGAAGCATCAACATTGCTAAAGAGCCAAATATTCCTAGATAGCTAAAAGTAAACAATGAAATTCCAAAAATACTTCTAAAGCTAGATTTGTTTCTTGAAATGTAGGAATAAATTAAGTTGATCAAAATTGAACCTATGAATGAAAGAATCAATCCTGTTACTCCATAGATAACAGATGAAACAGTCATTGCCAATATAGATAAAGCAACTAACGTAAATGAGGCAGAAACGTTTTTTGTTTTAATCCACTGCGTAACAATTTCTCGTGCCGCCAATAAAAGTGAAGCTAAGGCAAGAATTACAAATGCGTATTTATTGATAAACAATGAAGCAATCACAAGCGAGATAAGAATCAAGCCAATTGCTGTAGCAAGGGGAAGATTTCTACCGGTTTGAATTTTGCTCATTATTGGACTTTAGCCCAGACTTATTTAAAAAGAGGTTTAAGTTAAACCTCTAGGAGTTCAGATTCTTTATGTTTAAGCACATCATCAATACCGTGAACGCCCTTATTGGTGATTTCATCTAGTGCTTTTTCAGCTCTCTTAACATCATCTTCGCTGACATCGCCATCTTTTTTGGATTTATCAAGAGCATCCTTGGCATTTCTTCTAATATTTCTAATTGAGATACGAGCATCTTCTGCTTTATTTTTTGCTACTTTAATAAATTCTTTACGACGCTCTTCTGTTAATTGCGGAATTGCCACTCTAATAATTCCACCATCATTGGAAGGATTTACTCCAAGATCACTTTCTCTAATTGCTTTTTCAATTGCCTGAATAGCACTCTTGTCGAAAGGAGTAATAATGATCATTCTTGCTTCCGGAGTTTGAAAAGTTGCCATTTGATTCAAAGGAGTTTGGGTTCCGTAGTAGTCGGCAGAAATTTTGTTGAACATCGAAGCATTAGCTCTACCAGTTCTAATGGTGGCAAAATCTTCTTTGGCTACTTCAATTGCTTTATCAATTTTTGATTGTGCTTCTTTAAGAATTGCTTCAGTCATTTCTAGGCTCCCTGAATTATGGTGCCAATAGTTTTACCGGCAACTGCTTTGGCAATATTGCCATTTTCTAATAAATTGAAAACTACAATCGGTAAATCATTATCTCTACATAGACTGATTGCGGTTGCATCTGCAACTTTTAAGCCTTTTTGTAATACTTCGTCATAAGTTAATTTGTCAAACTTCTTGGCATCTGGATTTTTTCTAGGATCTGAATCATAAACGCCATCAACACCTTTTGCCATCAACACAACTTCAGCGCCAATTTCTAAAGCTCTTTGAGCAGCGGTTGTATCTGTGGAGAAAAATGGTGCACCAAGTCCTGCCCCAAAAATTACTACTCGACCTTTTTCTAAATGTCTTATTGCTCGTCTAGGAACATATGATTCAGCAACTTGGCCCATAGTAATTGCGGTTTGAACTCTTGTTTCTACTTTTTGTTTTTCTAGAAAATCTTGTAACGCTAAACAATTCATTACCGTGCCAAGCATTCCCATATAATCTGCTCTTGCTCGATCCATGCCACGCTCAGATAATTCAGCACCACGGAAATAATTTCCGCCACCAATAACAACAGCTACTTGTGCGCCATCTTGAACAACATCAGCAATTTGAGCAGCAATACTTGAAACAACGTCTGGATCAACACCCAATGCCCCACTTCCGGCAAATGCTTCACCGGAAAGTTTGAGAAGGACGCGACCGTAGCGTTTAGACATTTAGCTTTGGCCAACCTTGAATCTGGCGAATTGTTTTACACTTACGCCATTTTCTTTCAAGTGATCGGCGATTGTTTTCTTGTTATCTCTAACCCATGCTTGTTCTAACAAACAGAAGTCTTTGTAATAAGAACCAACGCGACCTTCCACAATTTTTGTGATGGCAGCTTCTGGTTTTCCTTCTTCGCGTGCAGTTTGTTCCGCAACGCGTTTTTCAGATTCAATTACTTCAGCTGGAACACTTTCGCGAGAAAGATAGATCGGAGCCATAGCTGCGATTTGTTGAGCAACATCTTTTGCAACTTGATCATTTTCTTTATCAAGTTGAACCATCGCACCAACACCTGCTGGAAGGGAAGGATCTGGTTTGTGAAGATAAACAGATACATGTCCACCTGAGAATTGCGCAAATCTTCTGATTTCAACTTTTTCTCCCATAAATGCGTTTGCTTCATCAAGGAGTTGTTGCACAGATTTTCCATCTGATTGCACATTCATTAATGCTTCAACATCTTTAGGTTTCTCACTCAAAATCAAACTTGCAACTTTGTCACCTAATTTGATGAAGTCATCAGTTTTAGCAACGAAGTCTGTTTCGCAATTAACTTCAACGAAAGCACCATCTGTCTTGTTACTTACTATTCCTGAAACAATTCCTGCAGATGCATTTCTTCCTTCGCGCTTACCTACGTCTTTGGCGCCTTTAACTCTTAAGAGTTCAATGGCTGCATTGAAATCGCCATTAGTTTCATCCAAGGCTTTCTTGCAATCCATCATGCCCGAACCGGTTTTTTCGCGTAACTTCTTTACATCTTCTGCAGAATAATTTGACATTTACTTTTCGTTTCCTATTCGCGTTTTAGTTAGTTACTTTTCTTCAGGTGTTGTTGCAGCTACTGCTTCAACTACGGCTTCTGTGTTTCCTGCTAATAATTCTTTTTCCCAGTCAGCTAAAGGTTCAGCAATAACTCCTGCTGCTTCAGCATTCTTGGTGGAACGAAGTTGTAATCCTTCAGCAACTGCATCAGCAATTACTCTTGTTAATAGAGAAATTGATCTGATTGCATCATCGTTTCCTGGAATTGGGAAGTTAACTTCATCTGGATCACAGTTGGTATCAAGGATTGCTACAACTGGAATTCCTAGTTTGCGTGCTTCGTCAACTGCAATTTGTTCTTTCTTGGTATCAATAACCCAAAGTACGTTTGGTACTTTTGCCATATCGCGAATACCGCTTAGCACTGAATCTAATTTGTCTTTTTCACGACGCATCATCAAAAGTTCTTTTTTGGTGTAACCAGAACTGGTGTCATCAAAATTGATTAATTCAAGTTCTTTTAATCTTTGAATTCTTTTTTGGATTGTTCCAAAGTTTGTGAGCATTCCACCAAGCCAACGTTGAGTAACAAAAGGCATACCCACTCTTTTTGCTTGTTCGTGAATTGCTTCATGTGCTTGACGTTTTGTTCCAACAAACATGATGGAACCACCGCGAGCAACAGTGTCTTTAATGAATTCGTAAGCCTGATCGATAAAGGCTAATGATTGAGTTAGATCAATTACATAAATACCATTGCGCTCGGTCAAGATGAAACGTTTCATCTTTGGATTCCAACGACGGGTTTGATGCCCGAAGTGAACACCTGACTCAAGCAATTGGCGCATTGTTACTACGGCCATGAAAATATCCTTGTTCTGTTTATTTAGTTTTAACTAAATAAACCATTTGGTTGTTTTGAATTAATCAATTTGATTAATTCACCTGACATCCGCTCATTTGCATTAGCGCTACAAGATTTCTGTAGACCGTGCCCGCAAGTGGTCTGGGGTGAATTTCTTCCAGCTACCGGATGTGCGAAGTCACCTGAATTTTTAGGTCCGGGTGCTAGAAATAAATATTACTTACGAGGAACTTTCCTTCTTGCCCTTACCCCTGGAATGCTTCCACAGCCCGTGCTTATGCACATATAAGTAGTAAGAATCTCACTCTTACCTAGTTTTTTATGAAGAATTACTAGATGCCCACCTTTTTGATCCTTGTTTCCTTAATTCTGATTCCCCCGATTCCAGGGGCAACTCAAGTTAAAGATTTTGATTTACCCGTTTCTACCTATGCTGCAGGACATCGAGGTGTGGACTACTTATCTACTTTTGGCACACCAGTTTTAGCTGCAGCTGATGGAGTGATTACTCATGCAGGAGTAATTGCCAATCGATGGACCATCACAGTTACTCATAACAATTCAAGAACAACTTATGAACCAGTAAAGCCAGTAATTAA
>Ga0114981_10001307_pt1 | contig 16294 bp, 15 predicted proteins | sample S_140806_MF_Meta_FD_87028 | JGI IMG/M metagenome (GOLD analysis project Ga0114981, IMG submission 87028) | Freshwater microbial communities from Lake Simoncouche, Canada to study carbon cycling - S_140806_MF_MetaG | ecosystem: Environmental > Aquatic > Freshwater > Lake | place: Lake...
ATTGCAAGATCGATTGTATTCGGTTGGTATTAGTGATCAGTTCACATATTCAATGAATGACACCTTGTATCAATTCACAGTGAGTGCTCCAAATAGTGCAGTTGAAGGATTAAAGAGCATTACAGGTGATGCTATAATTAGCAGCTATCCTGCAGGAAAAGTTCTTCCGTTTGATGATGTTTTCCCTCACGATACAATGCACTACAAATGGAACCGCGACAACTTCGGACCGTTGCTTATCCCGAAAGAAGGAATGACGATTAACCTGTCAATCGACAGTCTTCCCCTTTACGAAAGAGCAATCCGCGTGTACGAGGAGAACAAACTGGAAGTGAAGAATGGAAAAATCTACATCAATGATCAGCCTGCAACGAAGTACACCTTCAAGCAAGATTATTACTTCATGATGGGAGACAATCGCCACAACTCGCTCGACTCACGCTATTGGGGATTTGTTCCTGCCGACCACATTGTAGGAAAGCCTGTATTCGTTTGGATGTCGCGCGGAGAACATACAGGATTGCGCCCTGATCGTATGATGACATTCGTTGGCAAAGACGGACTATCCAAATCTTATCTCTGGTATGTGATCATTGGAATTGCAGCGTACATTGGTTGGAACACATTCCGCAAGAAGAAAAAAGAAGAAGCTGCCAAAGGAAAACCTTCATTCAAGAAGAAATAAACTGAATGGAAGATCAAACACCTGTTCAGAACGAAATGGATGCAGTTAATGAAGGTGCAGGAGAAGAACTGCATTCGATTTCTGATGATCCTTCTTCTGACTATGAGCAGGAAACAACCTCAGGAGAGTTACCGGCAACGGATGCTTCGTTGAACGAAAATGCATCAGCAGCGGAACCGACTTCACCGAAGCGAAAATCGCATTTACGCGAATGGGGCGAAGCCATAGTAGTTGCATTCATCGGTGTAATCATTCTGAAAGCATTTCTCTTCGAGCCTTTTGCCATTCCTTCAGATTCGATGAGCGGAACATTATTATCAGGAGATTATGTAGTGGTCAACAAGCTAAGATTCGGAGCACGACTTCCCATAACACCAATGACAATACCGTTTACGCATCAGACAATTCTGGGAATGAAATCGTACAGTGATGCGATTCAATTGCCCTACATGCGTATTCCGGGATTCTCAGGTATTAACCGAAATGATGTTATTGTATTCAACTTTCCTGCTGAAGAACTTTTTCCACTAGATACTTCATCACAGATTTACCCTGTTGACCATCGAACACATTTCATCAAACGCTGTATTGCAATTCCCGGCGATACCATTCAACTGCACGACAAAAATGTATTCGTGAATGGAAAAGACGCAGGATGTCCGGTGAATGCCATGTTCAACTATGTAATCAAGATTGACACAGCCAAAGTAGATTCACTGCAGATGCTTCAATCGGGAATGGTGCGAGAGAGTCGTCAGGGTAAATATCTGTTCTACACTATTACGATGACGACCAAAACGGCAGACAGTTTGAAGTTAAATCCGAAGATCATCAGCGTTGAGCCCGAACTTTCTCCTTCAGGAAGTTTCGATGAACAGATCTTCCCGCATGAAGAAAAGCTTGCTTACAACCTCGACAATTTCGGACCAATTCTTGTACCTAGAAAAGGACAAACAATTGCCTTGCATGTCGATAGTTTATCAATGTGGGAACGGATTATTGTGGGTTACGAACACAATGAGATGTCCGTAAGTGGTGATTCAATATACATCAACGGGAAGTATACAAACACGTATACCTTTCAGATGAACTACTACTTTGTGATGGGCGACAACCGTCATTTCTCCATGGACTCTCGCTATTGGGGGTTTGTACCGGAAGATCACATTGTAGGTGTTGCTACGTTGATTCTATTCTCGTATGACAAGGTAAACGGGAGAATTCGTTGGGACCGGACATTCAAATCAATCGAGTAATTTTTTCGGCACTTTGATTAGTTGAAGTCATCCCCTTTCTTTCCTGCCGTGTATGCGTTGATTCTATTACAACAGCGGGAACCGGAAAAGAATTTTATCAAGGAAGCGCCTGAGTAGTTAAATTTGCGCACCAATGCCCAGTATCTACTTCGAATATACTTTCTGGTTATTAATGCTTGCGGGTTTTGCAGCAGGATTTGTTGACTCAATTGTTGGAGGCGGCGGACTCATTCAATTACCGGCATTTATGATTGCCTTTCCATCGCTTTCACCGGCAATGGTGATGGGAACAAACAAATTCGCTGGGTTTTCAGGAACAACTTTAGCTGCTGTTCGCTATGTGCGCACCACACCTGTGCATTGGAAAGCCGTAATTCCTGCAGCACTTATTGCGCTTGTTTCCTCCGCAATTGGAGCAACACTGGTCACACTGCTGAACAAGGAGTTGATCAAACCCATCGTTCTTGCTCTACTGATTCTGGTCGCCTTGTACACCTATTTCAAGCGCGACTTCGGACTCACCGCACAAGGAGGAGTCCAAGGGAAAATGATTGTGATTTGGTCATTGCTCACGGGTGCTGTATTGGGACTTTACGATGGATTCTTCGGTCCAGGAACCGGCAGTTTTCTGATTGTAGTTTACATCAGCATTTTCGGATTTGATTTTCTCAATGCCAGTGTGAGCGCTAAACTGGTGAATTGTGCAACAAACATTGCCGCACTTGCTGCATTTATTTGGTCAGGAAATATTGTGTGGGAAATAGCCTTACCACTAGCCGTTTGCAATATGACGGGTTCCTATTTGGGTGTAAAAACAGCCTTACAACGCGGACGAAAATTTATTCGCGTATTCTTTCTGGTTGTTGTTTCCGCAATGATTCTGAAGTTTGCATGGGATTTATTTTTCGCGAAATAATTTCTCGTTGACATTATAGTAATTTTGACTGTCTTGATTTCAAATTTAGTTCGAGAATAATCTTTTTACTGAAAGAGTGCCGCACACAACCGTACTTTCCTCCTCTTACTTCCCTCCAATAGCATGGTTTGCAATTGCAGATCGTTCAGCTCAGGTTACCATTGATGTACACGAACATTACGTGAAGCAAACCTGGCGCAACCGTTGTAGGATTGGTGGTGCTAATGGTCCGCTTGATTTGATACTACCCGTGCGAACACTTGGCAATCATACTCCAATGAAAGATGTTCGTATCGACTATCACACGAATTGGCAACGCGTGCACTGGCATGCTATACGTTCTGCATATGGAAAGTCTGCTTATTTTGAATACTATGTAGATCGATTCGCACCGCTATTTGAGAATAAGCCAGCGTTTTTGATTGATTGGAATGAGAAGTCGTGCAGTGTTCTCGCATTTGCATTGAAAATCTCTGCTCACTGTATTAATTCGCAGGAATATTGCGAATCTGTTTCACCGGAAAAAGACTACCGATCACTTCTGGCTCCGAGAACTAAACTCTCCGCTACTCTTCCGAAACAGGCCGAATACATACAGGTTTTTCAGGAAAAATTCGGATTCCAGAACGGACTATCAGCATTAGATCTTTTATTCTGCACTGGTCCTGAAGCGAAAAGCTACTTAATACAAGATTAGTAACTTTTTCGTATTTTGATTGGCTGATGAAAATCAAGAATGACATGCACACTTTTTTTCTTTGATCTGAATGAATACTTAATCCATTGCTTTGATAAAAAAAATAGTTTGCGCAATTCTTCTTAGCATCGTACTTATCTCCTGCAGGAAAGATAACATCTTAATTCCGCACCTTGAATCGTTCACACACCATTACGAGGGCAGCGGAAATCTCATTGGCCGCGACATTCTTTCGCAAGGAAATACAATTGTTGTTTGCGGATACGGAAATGGTGCTAATACAGATGAAGATTTTGTCTTATTGTTTACAGATAGCGCAGGAAATGAAATCCACCGAAGTTTCGTTGGCTCAACCGGTGAAGATCAATGCTGGTCGTTTGCTCATACCCTTGATGGCGGATTTGTAATCGCAGGGTGGAGCGATGTGAATTCTCCCGGCAGTAATGATGTGCTCATCGTAAAAACAGATGCAGATGGAAATCAACAGTGGAGCAAAACTTACGGAACGGCGTATAACGATCTAGCAACACACATCATTTCAGTAAGCAATGGATATGTCGTGTCTGGGATTCGCGGAAGCAGCGGTGATGAAAACAGTTGGATACTGCGGCTGAACAACGAAGGAGACACATTGTGGACATGCGCATATGGCGGGAATGGACCAGATGGCGCAATGAGCATCTGTGATAATGGAAACGGCACGTATGGAATAACAGGATATACAAACAGTAATGGTAATGGTGGAACCGATGGATATGTAATGACGATCAATGATGCAGGAACTTTGGTAGGATATTTTCCGTTTGGTACACCCGGATATGAAGAACCACATGATATCGAAAAAACTTCAGGAGGATGGGCAATTACCGGTCACGCAGGAACAAATGATATTCATACGCACAGCGTATTTCTTCAATTGATGAGTGACGATGGATCACCTGAAAACTTTTTCACTTATGGAGGACACGAACATGACGGGGCAGAATCAATGATCGTTTTTCATAGCCAAATTTACATTGCAGGCAGAAGTGCAAGTCATGATCCGAATCAGGATGCATACACAGTCACGACAGACTTAAATGGAATCCTGCTGAATGAAACATGGATTGGTGGCACCAATGAAGATCCAGCTTATGGAAACTATGTAGATGATTTTCAAATACTGATCACCGGATATTCACTTAACGCTACAACGGGTAGAAAAGATATCTTTCTTATCCGCAAATAGTTTGAATCTTCTTGTGTGTATCGTACATTTCCGGGACTAAACACAACACATGAATTCAAGACGGGATTTTTTACGAAAAGCAGGACTAACTGCAGGCGTACTTTCTTTGCCGGGATTGTTCCAACCCCTACTCTCAGCAGGATTTCAAAATGCTGTTGATCGTGTCAATACAATGACGCCAGATCAGGCGGCAAGCGATGAAGATTTCTGGAATTGGGTCAAACTCCAATACACAGTCAATCCAAGTCTGATTAATCTCAACAATGGTGGTGTGAGTCCGCAACCGAAACAGGTGCAAGAAGCTCACATTCGTTACTATCAATATTCGAATGAAGGTCCCTCCTACTACATGTGGAGAGAATTAGATAAGAGTCGTGAGCCATTGCGCAGACGTTTAGCTGAACTTGCAGGAGCAGATCCGGAGGAAGTAGCGATCAATAGAAATTCCACCGAAGGTTTGAACAGCATCATTTTTGGATTGAACTTGAAAGCAGGCGACGAGGTTGTTGTATCCAAGCAAGATTATCCGAATATGCTCAATGCTTGGAAGCAGCGCGAAAAGCGAGATGGAATTAAACTCGTGTGGGTGAATCACGATTTGCCATCTGATGATGAATCGAAATTAACCAAAACGTATACTGACGCTTTCTCAGAAAAGACCAAAATTGTTCATGTAACACATATGATCAATTGGACGGGACAAATTCTACCCGTTCGTAAAATTGCAGATGCTGCGCACGCCAAGGGAATTGAAGTGATCTGCGATAGTGCACATACCTTTGCCCACATACAGTTCAAAGTAACTGATCTTGGATGTGATTATTGGGCCACCAGTCTACACAAATGGCTGTGCGCACCTTTCGGGAGCGGAATGATGTGGATCAAGAAAGACAAGATCAAGAATGTGTGGGCGTTGCTCTCCAATGGTGAACCCGACGGAAGCGATATCCGAAAATTCGAAACACTCGGCACGCGATCATTCGCATCTGAAATGGCAATAAGTGCGGCTATTGATTTTCACTTGTTAATTGGCGCAGAACGCAAACAGGCTCGACTTCAATATCTCAAGAATTATTGGGTGGAAAAATTATTGAAAGTACCTGGCTTCAAATTGAACACATCATTGAATCCCAAATATGCTTGTGCTATTTCTAATTTCATCATTGAAGGATTTAAGCCCGAAGAAATCGATGGGAAATTGTTGGAAAAATACCGTATTCACACTGTAGCGATTAACTGGGAAAATATTCATGGCGTTCGCGTAACTCCGAGTGTGTATACCTCTACGGCCGATCTCGACTTACTGGTGAAAGCCATTACTGAAATTGCCGCAGCTGGTCCGCCTGCAGGAAAATAACGTCATGAAGAATTCCATTTTTATTGCGTTTGCCGCTTGCGCTATTGTTGCGTTGTTATGGATCACGTTCAGTTCTCAAAAACAGCATGAAGAGCATAATGGTGCAATTGTAACTACTGATGCACCGCAACCCATTGGGCCATACAGCCAAGCTGTTATTAGAGGCAACGCTCTGTTTGTTTCAGGACAAATTGCCATCGATCCGAAAACGGGCAACTTAGATACTGCAGATATTGCAACAGAAACGAAACGTGTAATGAATAACATTGCCGCTATTCTGCGCGCGTCACACATGGAGATGAATAGCATTGCGAAGACAACTATTTACCTTACAAATCTAGATAACTTCGATAAGGTGAATGAGATGTATGGTTCGTATTTCGGCAGCGGACCTTATCCTGCGCGCGAAACAGTTGAAGTAAGTCGTTTGCCCAAAGGAGCGCATATTGAAATCAGTGTAACTGCGATACGATAAACGTAAGTTTCAATTGAGGTAAGATGAAACAGTCTTCAAATCCTATTCAAAAACTTGTAATGCAAAAGCATTCCAAGCCGCAAACCATTAAAATCATTAATCGGATCGGAGAAGATCAAAAATCGTTCGATCAATTAATGCATCTGTTTTTAGGAAAAGACACAGAATTAGCACGAAGAGCATCATGGCCATTGAGTTATGTTGTAAGTGCACATCCCGAACTCATTCGCAAGTGGCTTCCTGCGGTACTTCGCAACTTGAAGAAAGAAAATCAGCATCCTGCCATTTACAGAAATACATTCCGTTTTCTGCAAGAAGTAAAAATCCCGAATAGTCTTTCGCCGACAACCTTCGATCTTGCATTGAAATACATTTTGAATGCGTCGTATCCGGGTGCAATAAGAGCATTTGCAATTACTACTGCTTGGAACGCGTCGAACAACGTTCCTGAACTACACAAGGAAATTCAATTGGTCCTTGAACAAGTCATGAAAGAAGACTCTCCAGCCATTCGCTCTAGAGGTCGCTTGGTTCTAAAAAAACATCGATAGCTTAATCTGATTTCCAAGGGAAACTGCACGTAAAGCTTGTGTAAATTGTTTAGCTTTGGACACCAATACTATCCCAGGCCCATGAAAAAATTTTTACCCCTACTTACTTTATTTCTAGTTCTTGCTGCTAAACCTTCGCAAGTTGCTGCTCAAACTACTTCATTCAATCGCCCTTTGATCTGGGGGTGTAGTCCTTTTCAAGATTCATTATGGTCAATAGACACTACGACTTGGACAGTGGTAAACAGAATGGGACCAACCTTACCGGGATTCACAATCACTGGGATGAATGGCTTAGCTACCGATCCAACAACAGGTCTCACGTACATCATTATGAAAGTTTCGTCGGTCACTGGCCGTGTATTGGGAAGAATTGATCTTGCGACTGGCGTTTGTACACAAGTCGGAAACCTTGGAGATAACTTCTCTTCTATCACATTTGATGAAACAGGGCAATTGTGGGGCGCAACTGGAAATGGTGCAACGGTTCCTGAATCGTTATACAAGATTGATAAAAATACGGGTACCAAAACCCTGCAATACGCAATGGGTAATGGAGCTGATGGAGAAATCATCATGTACAACCCCGATGACGACTTCATTTATCACTGGTCTGGAAATAGTACTATGGTTATGGAGAAATTTCCAACTACCAATGTTGCGTACTCGCCAACTAATATTCCTGTTATCGGAACTCCTGGAGGAGAAACTTTCGGCACACTCTACAATGGACCAGGCAAAATTATTGTCTCTACTATTAGTTCCTCCTTCAAGAGATTAAGCACTGACGGATCGTACGATGCTGCTTCGCTAATCAGTTTACCTGACGATCTCCGAGGATTAGTAATGCTTCCTTACTTCTCTCCTTCCAACGATTCGGTTTGTCAAAACAGCGTATTCTCAATCACTGGTGGGGGCCACCAATTGTATTCACACTTTATCTACCACTGGGGAGATGGGAATACTGACTCGCTAGTGAATACTCCGGGAGTCCTTACGAGTGGAACACATACATACTCTTCAGCAGGAACGTATAATGTTCACATTGAAACATACAATGGTTTCGGAGGAGATACAGTGTACAACTATACGGTTGTGATTAATCCATTGCCAAGTGTGTCTATCGGAGGATTTTCAACCGTATGCGATGGAGATTCAGTCATGCTTGTTGCTAATGCACCTACTGGAACATATCAGTGGTATTACAACGGAGGAGTATTGGCTGGTGCAATCGGTGCTACCGTGAATGTCGCAGATGCTGGAATTTACAACATGATTGCGACCAACATCTTTGGATGTTTTGACTCCACTGCGGCTGGTGTTCATGTTGTTCTTGATACCTATCCGATTGTTACTTTGGGCAATGATGCCGCGTTCTGCGATGGAACAACACTTGATGCAGGAAATGCAGGTTCATCTTATTTGTGGAGCAATGGAAATACAACGCAAACGATTAACGTAACCAACGCCGGAACTTATTCGGCTACGGTAACGAGTGTTTTAGGATGCGTTGCTAGCGACACCATAGTCATTACGATCAATATTTCGCCTATTGTAGATCTTGGAATTGATACAGCAGTGTGTGGGTCAATTACACTGAACGCGGGTAATGTAGGTTCAACATACATCTGGAGCACTGGAACTACAGGACAAAATGAAACGGTTACAGTTTCTGGTCCTTACAACGTAGAAGTTACTGCAGCGAATGGTTGCACATCGATGGACACGATCAACATAGTCATTAATGCAAATCCAGTTGTAACTTTGGGACAAGACGCTGGCGATTGCAATGCTTTGATGCTTAATTCTGCGTTCCTAAACGGAAGCAATCTCTGGAGCGACGGAAGTACTGGCAATTCCCTGAACGTAACTTCAAGCGGAGCATATTGGTTGCAGCATACAGATTCTTTAGGTTGCAGCGGATCAGACACAATCAACATCACGATTTACGGAAATCCAGTTGTAACTTCATCTGCTTCATCTACGAATGTTTGCGCTGATGATGCAGACGTTACATTGGGCGGAACACCTGCTGGCGGAACATTCTCCGGAACATCTGTTACAGGGAGCAATTTCGATCCATCAACAGGACCTGGTTCTTATCCAATCCTGTACACATATGTTGATACGAACGGATGCGTAGGAACGTCATCAGTGACCATTGCTGTAAGCGCATGTGTTGGAATTCAGGAAAACACAAACGTGGAAATGTCCCTCTACCCGAATCCATCTACTGGAGTTCTGAATGTTGTTTTAACTTCAGGCAATTCAACCATTGAAGTGTTAGACGTTCTTGGAAATGTGGTAATTACCCGCACCTTCACTGCTGCAACTACAGCGCAAATTGACCTTAGCAATGAAGCTCAAGGCGTTTATTTTGTGCAGGTTACAAACGGAACAGAGAAAAATATACGAAAAGTCATCATCCGTAAATAATGCAGTAATCGCTTATAGTTCTGAGGGTCATTCTAAAGAATGGCCCTCTTTTTTTATCCATTCGCAAAAGTTCCCGATTCCTTATCTTTACCATCAGGAATTACGAATAGTTCCTTCAATTGCCACCACTATGTCTGATAAAAAAGAGATGAACGTTGATCTTGATTTCAACAAGAATGAAGACGTAAACAAATTGATGATTTCTGCCCTCCAGAAAAAGCTCGAAAAAGTTTCTCTTGGCGGTGGACAGAAAAGAATTGATAAACTTCACGAGCAAGGGAAAATGTCGGCGCGTGAGCGTATTGATTATTTGCTCGACAAGGATTCTCATCGGATTGAAATTGGAGCCTTTGCTGGTGACGAAATGTATCCTGAACATGGTGGCTGTCCTGCTGGCGGTGTAGTCGTCATGATTGGATATGTAAGCGGGCGCCAGTGTATTGTTGTTGCAAATGACGCTACAGTAAAGGCAGGCGCATGGTTTCCGATCACAGGCAAGAAGAACCTCCGCGCGCAGGAAATCGCTATGGAAAATCGCTTGCCAATCATTTATCTCGTAGATAGTGCAGGTGTTTATTTGCCAATGCAAGATGAGATCTTCCCAGACAAAGAACATTTCGGACGAATTTTCAGAAACAATGCGGTGATGTCATCAGAAGGCATTCTCCAAATTGCGGCCATCATGGGATCATGTGTTGCAGGAGGTGCATATCTCCCTATCATGAGTGATGAAGCGATGATTGTCGACAAAACAGGAACAATATTCCTCGCTGGTTCTTACCTCGTGAAAGCCGCAATTGGTGAAACTATCGACAACGAAACACTCGGCGGAGCTTCTACTCATTGTGAAGTTTCTGGTGTAACAGATCACAAATGCAAAGACGATAAAGATTGTCTGGAACGTATTCGCAAAATCATGGACAAAATTGGCGATTACGACAAAGCCGGATTCAGTCGCACGGAAGTCAAATTACCAAAACTTGATCCGAAAGAAATTCTAGGGATTCTGCCTGATACGCGCGACAAAGCCTATGACATGCATGAGATCATTTACCGTTTGGTCGATGATTCATCGTTCGAAGAATACAAAGAACTCTTCGGACAATCTATTCTCTGCGGATTAGCACGCATCGACGGCTGGGCAGTTGGAATTGTTGCCAATCAGCGTAAAGTTGTGAAGAGCAAAAAAGGCGAAATGCAATTTGGAGGAGTGATCTATTCCGACTCTGCCGACAAAGCTGCACGCTTCATCATGAATTGCAACCAGAAAAAAATTCCTTTGGTATTTCTGCAGGATGTAACAGGATTCATGGTTGGCTCACGTTCAGAAGCAGGCGGAATTATTAAGGATGGCGCGAAGCTCGTTAATGCAATGAGTAACTCTGTCGTTCCGAAATTCACAATTGTCATTGGCAATTCATACGGAGCAGGAAACTATGCGATGTGCGGAAAAGCCTATGACCCGCGACTGATTGTTGGTTGGCCATCAGCACAAATCGCAGTAATGGGCGGTTCACAAGCCGCTAAAGTTCTTCTTCAAATTCAGGTGAGCACATTGAAAACGCAAGGAAAGGCTGAAATCACTCCTGAAGAAGAGAAAGATCTGCTGGATAAAATCACGAAGCGTTACGAGTCACAAACAACTCCTTATTACGCGGCAGCGCGCTTATGGATTGACGCTATTATTCACCCTCTCGATACGCGCAAATGGATTTCCATGGGTATTGAAGCCGCTAACCATTCGCCAATCAAGAAGCGTTACAATGTTGGTGTAATGCAGACCTAGGAGATCTGAGAATTTTCTTGTGTTCTAATTGGTTACTTACTCGTAAATAGCGCGTTCACTTTCCTTCGTGTTCCACTGGAAAGTAACAAAAAGTCCTGCGGCAATATGGTGCATCAATCCGTCTGTATGATTGCTGTAACCTACCCAGTAGGACTGCTGGTATTTTCTTTCTTCGTATACAAAATCATAGTACTGAAAGAGCCCAGTGTAGGCAACAGAAACTCCTACATTCATAAACCAATGCTGTGAAAGCTGTCGCATGTAAGCACATTCTGCATCCAACCCTACACTCAAATTTCGCGAATCCATTGCAGAATAATTCACTTGTTTGAAATCATTAGTTCCTTCATCTTGAAGAATAATTGTTGCCTGTGCGTGACGTGTCACACCATATCCTAATCCGGCACAGAGCGTTAGATTGAAAGGTTCACTTCCGCGTCGATATACGAACTGGGGCATTACATATTGGTAAGTATAACCACTTTCCAATGCGCTGTATTCGTAGAGATATTTGTAGCCCGGATAAGATGAATTCAAATAGGCTGCGAACCCATCGCCCGCACCTCTTCTTCCCAATCGGCCCGAACTGACGCGAAGCCCGAGCTTTTCATGGAAAAGCATGGTGACATTGTATCGCACATCAACATAAGCACGAAACTCATTATGCAACATTTCATAACTCGACATCAAAGGATCCAACTTTCCCACAGTAAAACCTGCACCACCACCAACACCAGCGGAAATACTGAATGGAGAAGGTGCTATTGTATCCTGCTGCGCCTTAGCCTGGAAAATCAGGAATGAACTAATGAGGAGAAGTACAGCTTTTTTCACGGAACAAGATTAATAGTAGCAGCAGTGTCGGAACAAATTTTTCCATCATCGAAATGCATGGTCACAATGAATCTGAAAGCACCAGCAAATTCAGGAGTTCTCATCAACCACAAATCGTCGGGTTCATGCGTTGGATAATAATCACGCGTATCAGGATAATCGTTTATGATATCATTGATTGAAGAACCAATTCCCGGACCAGCAATGAAATACTCATTCAGCAAAGTTCCCGCGGGATGTAATGAATCGAAAAATTGCAAAGAACGAACTTCAATACTCACAGGTTTGTTCGTACCAATATACTTGTTCTTGTCATCCACAGCATAAAATCCAGTTTGATCAGACACGTACTTGATTCGCAGAACATAGGCTGAATCCGCAACAGAACTTCCTGCTGGTTGGATATAGGCCGTTGAATTATCCAAGTTTTCCAACTCGATACCAATGGTGGTGTAATCAATTTCTTTGTTATTGCAACTCGCCAATACAAACAGCATTGAAGTCAATAAAACAATGAGTAAGTCCTTTTTCATCATGCATTCCAAATATACTGATTCATGTCATTCACTTGGAAATACGGTCGCAAAACTGCGTAACTTACCTAGCATGAAATTACCTAACGAACAAGTGCAACTATGAAACTTGAATTCTTCTCTACTAGAGCTCCGGAAACAGTGAACAAAGAAAAAACGAAGGACACAGTTGGAATCTTAAAAGGCAGGATCAGGGAATTTCAGAAGATACTTTATGCAGAAGGGAAACGTAGTTTGCTCATTGTTTTGCAAGGCGTCGATGCTTCAGGAAAAGACGGATTGATTGCGGATGCTTTCAATGGACTCAACCCGCTGGGTGTAAGAGTCGCAGCATTCAAAGCACCTTCAACTTTGGAGCGTTCACATGATTTTCTTTGGAGAATACATGCAGAAGCACCTGTCCGTGGGATGATCCAAATATTTAATCGCTCTCACTACGAGGATATTCTCGTTCCAAGTGTTGACAAAACATTGGATGAAAAGACAATCAATAAGCGCTATGCGGACATCAACAACTTCGAGAACATGTTGATGAACAATGGCACCGTAATTCTGAAGTTCTACCTTCATATCTCCCCAGCAGAGCAGGCTGAACGATTACAAGAACGAAAGACCAATCCGAAAAAATTCTGGAAGCACAACGATGATGATTGGAAGACACGGAGTAAGTGGGACGATTATATGAAAGTATATAATACTATTTTCGAAAAATGTAACACACCAGAATGGATCATTGTGCCTGCCGATCAGAACTGGTATAAGGAGTACATTGTTGCATCTAAAGTATGCGAAACACTTGAAGCAATGAATCTCAACTATCCAGGAATGACACAAACTAAGCAATGACGCCCGTCAGGATTCCCACCTCGATACTGGAGTAATTCCTGATAACAATAGCCTCACAACTTGGCTTCCAAACAATAGAACATACATTCGTTTCGTTACTTTTGACGAATGAATCAAGGGAATTGGCAAAATTACAGAACGGCTCCTATGGCATTGAAACTGTTTTCGTTTCTAGCCGTACTTGGAACTCTCTTCTTTCTTTTTCACTCGATTATTCTGATTGTCTATTCCAAAACGATTGAACCTCAACCGTGGGTTCAGGAAGTGTATTTCAATATCCTCACAGGACTTCCTATTTTCCTATTGCTAACAGGTTCGATGATCAGTGAAAAAAGGTATCGCATTCCGCTATGGACATTCTTGAGCATTTTCATTCTAGGACACATCATCAATATCTTCAATACCTATGAATGGATTGATATTGGTGGATTGCAATATCCAATGAGTGTAGCATTACTAAGTTTGTTTATTACCTACTGCATTCACTTCTTCAGAAAAAAGAAACGCATTCTTGACATATTTAAAATCATCTGGTTCGCCTTCTTGATGTGGGTTTACATTGCTCCTCGATTTATTCAATCAGGACACAAAGCGGGATGGTTTCTCATTGCAGCCCAATGTATTTTTCCAGTCTTGATGACTATAGGTCTTTTTCAATTTTACAGAAACAAACAATCGAATTTATGAGCACAAATCGCAAATTGATCACCTCTGGTACGCCTTGGGAAGCTAAAGTCAGTTATTCTCGTGCAGTGCGCGTTGGAAAAGTTGTTGAAGTTTCTGGCACTACCGCTGTAATTGATGGAGTAGTTCAGCGAAAAGACGATCTATACGGACAAACTCAAGTGGCGTTGGCTATTATCGAGAAGGCTTTGCAAGAAGCGGGCATGGATCTCCACAACGTTGTGCGAACCCGTATGTATGTTACAGATATTTCACGCTGGGAAGAAGCCGGAAAGGCGCATGGAGAATTTTTCGTTCACATTCGCCCTGCAACAACCATCGTTGAAGTTAGTCGCTTGGTTAATCCTGATATGTTGATAGAGATTGAAGCCACTGCTATAGAGGACTAGCCTCGATGGCAACTTAGACTTGCTTATTATACAGCGAGATTGTGCGTGAAATTACAATATCAATTTCCGCACTTTCTTTACTCCATTGGCATTTATAAAGCAAAAGAAATAAAGTCCGGCTGTTGGAACGCGCGTAGCGTAAATTTCTCCAGGCTGAACGTCATGCTGCTCAATTACTCTACCTGCATTATCCGTCATTGTCCATGTGCCTTCTTCAGAGGGTGAGAATCGGACAGCATGCGCGAATAGATCTGTGTGGATGAAAGAAAATGCCTGATGCTCTTGAATGCTTGTGGTTAAATCAGCATGAAAGGTAATACGCGAACTGTCTGCAGGATTATTCACGTCGAATAACTTCACTACAACATTTCCTGTATCAACATATCCATATGGATAAATGTGCACATACAACATATCCTGTCCTCCAGGCAAAATTGTAAACGTGCCGCTATCATCGGGTATTGAATAGCAATAACTCGCTCTGCAAAGTGAAGATCTCCACCATCCTGGAATATTCTCCTCTACTCTCACCCATCGCAATACAATGGTATCTCCAGTCGTGTTCTGAATTGCAGGCATGTTCGCAGGAGAAGGCACTTCCGACCAATTTGCATCACCCGTGAAGGATACGTAGGTAGTTGTTACGGAAAATGACTGAGCCTTCCCAACAAGTGCGAAGGAAACGGCCACAAACAAGATCAGAATTCTTTTCATTTCTAGCGAATTTTGATCTCTAAGATAGCCGTATTCCGTTTCCCTTTTACGATCTTTATCACCATGAATTTCACGGTATATCGCTCTTCTGCTGGTTCAGGGAAAACCTTCACCCTTGTGAAAGAGTATTTGAAAATTGCCCTAACCGATGAAGCCGATCCACCGCAGAAATTCAGAAAGATTCTGGCCATCACCTTTACCAATAAGGCGGCTCAGGAAATGAAAGATCGGGTGATCAAAGCTCTCAAAGAACTAGCGGCGGCTGATGCAGCCCAAGTTTCCAACCTTGGCACCATTCTCATCGCAGAACTAGGACTCGACCGTGCCACATTAGCGATCCGTTCTGAGCGTTTGCTGCGCGCAATTCTTCATCAATATGGCGATTTCGCAATTGGAACAATTGACGCCTTCACCCACCGCATCGTTCGGAATTTCGCTTACGATTTGGGACTTCCTATCAATTTCGAAATTGAAACCGAAAAAGAAGCTCTCGTGCAGAAAGCCGTTGATAAGATGATGAGCCGCATTGGTCAGGAAGTCGAACTCACTGAAACACTCTTGCGTTTCGCGGAAGAGAAAGCCGATAATGAGAAGAGTTGGCAAATTGAAGATGAGCTCAAACGAACTGCTGGAATATTATTGGAAGAAAACGGAACGTTGCAAGCAGAAAAATTGCATCAACTTGAAATGAGTGATTTCAAGCGGATAAGAGAACAACTTTCCAAACTGGAGAAAACGTTTGAAAGCCATATCGAACAAATTGCTGCTGCTGCATTAGCACGCGTTAAACGGGCGGGTTTGGAAGCAGAACATTTCAGTTACAAGAAAACCGGAATCATTGGTTGGTTCAACAAGATTATTAACGGTAAGTACGAAGACATTATCGATTACACTTCGAGTGTCGCAA